>Ga0099826_10000969_pt1 | contig 15984 bp, 9 predicted proteins | sample Mtrugardesep15_FD_76830 | JGI IMG/M metagenome (GOLD analysis project Ga0099826, IMG submission 76830) | Root nodule microbial communities of legume samples collected from California, USA - M. trunc garden sep15 | ecosystem: Host-associated > Plants > Roots > Nodule | place: USA: California... | reverse complement strand
TTAATCTAAGTGAAAGGAATACCTCTTTCCCATCATTGATCACTGATTCTGAATTTGTAGTGGAGATACAGATTTGCTTCATGCCCTGTCGAAGTAAACTACATGCAAATCTGCACCATACAAAAAATAAAAAATAAATCACCAAACTCATTTGAAGAAGCTGTCTTGAGTAACTTCAAACTTAAAATTGAAATGCAGATAGTGTTGTGGGGTTAGTAGGCATACCCAATGTTGATTGCAGTTTCCATCTTATCCCCTGTCAAGACCCAGATCTTGAGACCAGCTTGAGCAAGTTTATCAATGCATTGAGGCACCTGAGAAGAATAAAAATCTGTACGTGAAAAAATTATAGGAAAGCAGCAATATATATTGACCACATGTAATGATCAAGCCTACCCCTTTCTGCAGCTTGTCTTCCACAGCAGTAGCCCCAACAAGAATCAACTCTCTTTCCATACTATCTGATACCTTCTCAAGCATTGCCTCTCTATCAGGCCCAACAGCTGTCTTAGCTTTCTGAAACTCGTTGTTCCAATCAGAGTACTCTTGTTCGTCAAGCTTTCTGTAAGCCAGGGATAATGTTCTCAAACCCACCTCTCCATATTCATTCAAATGCCTAGAAGTAGTCTCCAAATACTTCTTTCCATTCTTAGATAATCTATCAAATATGATACTGTACAACAAGAAAATAATGGATGTCAAAGTTTAGAGAGGAAAGATAAAAGTCCATCTATGGCAGCTTTTGTGTGTGTGTGTTAATGCAAGCCTCTTCTCTGGAAGCAGAGAGTTACTGTGGTTATATAGACTAAACAGTGCTACTACTAGCAGTAAGTCGAATACAAACTCCACAAGCTTGAAGAGGGTTTTAATTTTGCTGTTGAAACCGATAGAAGGTCTTAATTGATCATTAACCTCATATGTTCAACAAACAGAATAGACAGAAATCACATTACTAGGCTAACCTGTCAGCTCCTTTGCAGAAAAGAATAATGTTTCCCTCCTCATCACGTGCAATCACTGACATACGCTTTCTTTTGCTAGTAAATTCCAGCAGATTCAGTATTTTATACTCTCTGTACAATTCAACCGAAACACAAAAATAAACAAATACCGAATATCAAGGCCAATAAATATGACATGGTGATTCAAAAGTAAAAGCCCTAGCAAGTATTCCCGAAAAAAGAAAAAAAACGGAAATGCACAATAGACTTCATAAATGTCCACCTCACCTTTCAACCACTTGTCCAGAAGCAGAAATCCTTTCGCGTACGACAACACTTGATTGGGTTCTTCTACAAAATTCAAAACCAAATTCTCTAGCAGCTACAAGAAAAGCCCCTTCATCAGGTGATTCAGCTTCGTAAGTACAGCTGTTGCTCTCCTCATTAAGCTCAGGAATGGCAGTATGGCAAACGGCTAGTATCCGGAAAAACAACAAAATGACTTCAGCATTGGGATCTTTCGACCAATTACCATTCATGAGCCGGCTGTCATCAAAACCAAATCCCTTTATGGCAGGCCTTTGATCCTCACCATCCTTAGAAGTAACAACTGTCTCAAGTTCAATTTCTTCAGCTCTTCCAACATTTTCCCATGGCGCTTTACCCTTCTTTTGCATGGGGAAATTAGAGAGATCAAAATCTTCCTCCTCAAGATCAGTAGCCATCTGCTTTGCTGCAGCAAGTTCAACTTCACTGGAACGTACACCATAGGAAGTTCCAGCAATGGAGCACTTCAAAAAGTCCATCTGATTGCAGGTTAAAGTTCCAGTTTTATCGGAGAGGATGGTGTCTACCTGACCCAACTCTTCATTCAAATTTGACGTCCGTGCTTCAGCAGGAGTCCCGGTTTCTTCATCATACATGTGAAGGTCTTGGTTAATGAATGTGGCCTGTAATACCTTCACAACCTCAATTGAAACATAGAGAGAGATGGGTATCAAATATCCATAAAGAATAAGTGCAGTGATCAGATGGCTCATCCCAGCAAATCCAAGTTTCTTAGGATCATACTGATATTCAATCTGGTCGGGCCGTATATACCACCACTTTGGGGTCTCATACTTAGTCTTAACAACAAATCCTATTGAACTAATAAACGATATCGCTATAAGGACAGAGAAAAGAGTGTATATGATATAATCCATCTTTTTCTCTATTCTGCTCCTTTTTGAAGGGGATTTTGTAGAATTCTGCATGACTTTGCTGTCGTGGCCAGTGAAAATGACCACACCATAGACATACTCTGTGTTCCTGAGCTTTGAATCTCGGAGGAGTATATGACCAGGATCAAGAGGATAAACCTGACGTTCGTACTCAAAGTTCCCAACAAAAGTGTAAAGATTGGGATTTGGGTCTTCGCAACGTATTGTTCCAGAGAAATCCTTAAAAGCTCCATCATTATCAAGGGAAAAGGTAGCCTCCAATGATCTTTTCACCTTCAAGTTGGTCTCTCCATCTAAATTCATGGTTTCCACATAGCATATCCCATCCTCGTAACTTGAAGACAAGAGAAGCAAGTCAGCTGGGAAAAATTGATCCTTTTCTACTTTCACTATATCCCCAACCATAATTTTCTGCCACGACTTGAGACCAAAAACGCCATTGCCTTTATGGAAACTAGCTTTCCGGCGATTAACCTTAACATCTTGAAGGAACCTACGTGAATCCTCCAGTGCTTCCTTTGCCATACTAAGCCCCACAACAAAAGCCAAAGGAGCAATCATGCTCAGTGCACTGAAAGGTGAAATTGGCGATAACGAGAGGCAAGCAGCCAAAAGGAAGTATATATTAGCAACCCTTCGAAACTGTTCAAACAGCGCCTTAGGAAAAAACATAATAGCATTGTATTTGGTCGTTGATATATTATTCTTGCAGTAAAATAAAGATTTCTTTTCATGGATTTGAGGCTGGTTGCAATACACAGTTCTTGAGTAACCAGGACCTTGAAGAGGATGAGGTACTTCATCCGCAGTATTTGGCCGAAGACAACCAAATGTATAAAGATTGCTCCACCGGAGCTTTGCCCTAATCCTCCTCACCCGTGGCATCTTACCACCGACGGATTTCAGCTCAAGATAATTACTTTATAGCTCACACAACCTACCAAGAACAGAAACCTAAGTATTTTCCCCTGGGAAAAATCAAACGCTCTCTTTCATCCCCAATTTGATTTTCCTAAAACCTGACAACAACAAAAATACACAAACAGAAATCATTAAACACAGTGATCATTTAATGCATACTATTAATTAACACTGAATTTGTAAAATGGCAGATTCAACATAAACCCAATAAAACAAAATTCATGCACCAAAAACAGAAAAAACATGCAATCAGAAAAAAATAATTCAAATTCAACGCATGTTAATATATAATAATAAATTTTCATTTTCATTAAAAAAATCAAAATTCATATCAAATCAAAGCTGAAAAGAGATCTTGCAAATCGTGATCCAATGTTTAGTTTTGAAAATCATGAACAAAAAATCGTTAAAATCATATCAAACTCGAGAATTCAAAGCAGCTTCAAGAAATTTGAATTAGGTATAAAGAAACACAAAAAAAAAGAAGCTAAATCAACGAAAAAACATGAATGCATTACGAAAACAAGGATTCTTACGAAAACAATGAATTCGGCAAGAATATGCATTACTGAGAAAAATAATAAATAGAAGAAAAAAACAAACCTGAAACGCGTGATCGTGGATATGAAGGACGGCGAAGATAGATAGAAAACGACGATAGAAGAAGCTTGATTTGCAGATTGACAAAGTCTAGAGAGAGAGAGAAATTGAATTCCGTAGAGAGAGAGAGAGAGAGAGAGAAAGGGGGCGCGTGAATGTATTGGCGCGTGGTGTGTGAAACTGTGTGTTTCTTTCTTCCTCTTTCACGAGAGTTTCTGTACTAATCTGCAGGAAATTAAGGGAATCGATGTTTAGTTTCCCTTATATTCCAGATTTCCCACTTTTTTTTTTTTACTACATCATTTCTTAGTTAATTTTTTTTTTTAATTGAATTGAATTGAAAAAGTTAGGTTTTGTGAATTTGTTATGTAACTTTTTGTGTTAGGAAAAACACGGTTTCTTAAGCTGGAAGCTAGAATTCGTCTCGCCCAGTCAATGACAAATGGCATAATAACAATTAACATATTCTTTCAAATATTTTAATTTAGTTTTTTGTATTTTGTATGTAGAAAAATAATACTAATAATTAATTTTGTTTGTTTGCATTTGACTAATAAAAATATCTAAAATGTCATTATCTTATCATTAATTTTTAAAATATCTTTATAACTATCTACCTGATGAAATATAATCTATTTTTATATTTACAGTATATATTAATTTAATTAATAAAAATAAAATAAATAAACATAATAAAACTAATAAAATATTTATTAAATATATAAGATGTTTTTATTTTAGGAGGAATTTACAAAATAAAAAATTTGCTTAGTCAATTATTTTATTTTTTTTTAGAAAAACTTAGTCAATTATTTAAAAGTTTAAAAATTATTTATCTTTTACTACGTTTAGAATCATGTTGGATCAATTAACACTTACGATATTAAAACCCTTCAAAATTCAAAATAGATATATATGAATGAAATTTAAATTGCAAAACGACAAACCAAACATATACTTAATGGTATAATTTGTATGCATATCTATTTCAGATTTTTTAATAAATAGATGAAATATTTATTATATGTACTTTTTTCCTACATTATTTTCTTTTTATTTTTAGGTAAAAAATGCAGAGGGGGGCTGCTACTAATCCAACGTGGCAGGCAGGTCCTAATAGTAGAAGTAGAGGCAGGATATAATGGTAGGGTTGTCAGAGAAACTGACTCCTATGAGATTTTGGATGAATGTTAGTGGCCCCCACGATTTAGGACGTGGATTAAAAGCACTACTTTACTCTTGTTGTTGATGTCTTGTTTCGTTGCTGGTACCAATTTAGGTGGGGCTATGATACATAGGAGTACTAGTACTGATACAGTAAGGACCCTGACCCAATTTCATCCTCATCATTTTGGGAAAACTATGTTTTCTATAAATAAATTGTGAAAATAATGAACACGTGTTTTCATTCTTAAAAAATACTTCTGTCTTATAGTACTACTAATATTTTAGGGAGATGTGATTTTGGTATAATATTTTTTTCGATTATACCAACCACTTAAATTAATTTATTTTTTATAATATCATTCAAATTATTGATTAATTAATTATACAATAAAGAAAGAACAATTCCATCAAAATAGAAATGGTTTTGCTAACCAATCTCTTAAAGACAATGATTAAGGATGTCAAAAAAAATTTAACAGTACCTTAAAGGTATTGTTAACCAATGCCCTAATATTAAATACAATAAAAGATCATTTTGATTTTGTAGTCGAAAATTTTAGAACATATCAACTTAAAATAGATTGAAATGAGACAACTTGCATAGACCCTGCTTTGTCTTCTCTATTACTCCTCTTAAACCAAATTTTAGATTATTAACATTTTTAATTGGAAGCCATTTACTTAACAAAAACTTTAACATGTTAAGGATTCTATTGGAGGAAGACAAAAAACTAATGCCTATTAGTTATCGCCAAGTGACAACTATATAAGGACTCGTCATTCTTAGCAACTAAGAGATCCCAATAATAAAAAAAGAAATAAAATATGTATAAGTTGATCGGACATTTTAAATTGATGTTATTCCGGCTATAATTAATTTCTTTTTAATTTTTTTAAATGCATACAAATGACACAATACATATACATAGAGTCATACATGTTAAGAACTCTTCATTAAAGTATCTATTAATGTATTATTCATTGAATCATTTATAGTTATTTTTATTTAAAAAGTTTTTATTAATTTATTTTTTTTGAAAGAAAGTTTTTATTAATTTATTATCATCCTAAATGTTGTAAGAGTCTTCTTGTCTTAAAAAAAAAATGCATTTATAGTGCTCATATCATTACAAGGACTGTATTCATAATCTCCTAAAAAAAAGGACTGCATTTATAATGTTGATCAGATCACACATGGGTTCTTGTAACCAAAAAAATATTACACATGGGTTCCAGTACTTTTTACCTAAGAAATTAATAACAGGTTGTTCACTGGTTTACTTATAGCAAATTACAGTATTGGATGTATTCATTCATCTCTCTTTATGAGCAAGACGAAATTGGTGTATTGACACGCATAATTTGTGCAAAAGATGAATGCATATTTTCTTTATTGGTACTTTTAATAAATAAATCAATAAAAAAATTAATTCGGGTTTATTTATGGATAAATTTCTAAAATACGTTGAGTTTGATTGGGTGCTTGTATTTGAGTTGTGTTATTTGAACATCTATATATATTACAACTTTTGAAACAAGCAAATATTTAAAAAGAAAATGAGGTATTTGCGCAAATATCAAAGCAATAGAGAGAGAAATTAAAAATATATTGTGAGTATGAGAGAGAAAATTGTCACAAAAGTTGTCAAAAATAGTTGTTCAAATATCATTTCTCCTGGTATTTTGTGGAGTTGCAATTTGTAGATAAGGAGTGATATTTGGACAACCAAAATCAAACAACTTTATTGACAACCTTTTTTTGTTCTCTTCTCTAAAATAAAATTTTTTTTTTTCTCTCTTATAACAACATAGAGAGAGAAAATGAATGAGAGAGAATAAAAGTACAATGAAAATATGAGAGAGAAAGTCGTCACAAAAGTTGTTTAAAAGTTGTTATTTAAATACTATTTTTTTTTTTAAATACCTTCTTTTATCAATGTTTGTAATTTAAGATGTCAAGGTGTAGAAGTTTGTGACTTTGATTTAAACGACAAAGAGTCAAACCTTTGAAACTTAACAAACCAAAATAGAACAAAAATCTTAAAGGTCCAAAGTGATTTTTTTTATTCTACCAAAATTAAACTTCAAAATATCTCAAAGGAAAAAATATATATATACGTGAGACTTAAGTTGTATTTGAAAAATTATAGGTAATTTTCTCAATAACTGATAAAAATAAGCTACAAGAGTAAATCTCCAAATCGAGTAAAAATTAGCTTGTGCGTACAACTTATTGCAACTTTTTTCACGTTGCTAATTAAGTATACAAATTAAGCAGCATTTATAAATTATGTTAGCAACATGGATTTTTTTTTTAATGAAATGATTGTTGTAGCAATGTTCTTTCTACTATAGTTGATAGGAAATAAAGGTTCAGCTATGTCGTGTTGTGTTACCCACTTCTAGGTATTTTCCACTGCTTTAGTCAAATAAAAATTGAGTTATCGTACCTAACTTTGATAACGTGCATGTTAAGGTTCAAGTGTATTTGGTTGTGTCATGGGTTCCACTCATTGTTGACATTTGGTCACGTATCATAGCTTTGTATATTCGTTTTTCTTTTCTAAGTCGCGGTTCTCAACTTCAAAATCGCGTAAAGTTATGACATGGAAATGGAATGGCTTAAAAAGAAGAAGTGGAGAATAAGTGACTTACTTTGTGATGTCCTTTCTCTTTACTTTTCTTTCGATCGATAGATACAGCGTGACTTTCTGATTTACTTTTTTTTAACTAAAGTAAAATAGTTGTAGAGTTTATAAACCTTGGTAATTTTTAAACATATAAAATATTTGTTATGGAAAGATGGAAAAAAAGCAAAAAATTGGAGTAAGAAAGACTTTGAGCGTTTAGAATACGTTTCTACAAACACTCAATTCACATTAATTTCAATGTCTATCGACCATAATTTCCCAGAAGCTTGCAAACTTGAGGACCTTAACGGCATGCTTCCTCATTGGCCCACCACTTTAATTAAAAAAACGGTTGATTAAATGTAAAACATGCCGTGCAAGGTGCACGCAGCACGCCATTGCATAGAAAATACTTAGCATTTTTGTACCCAAAAAAAAAACTTAGCATTTTATTTAATCTTCTTTAGACACCCTTTTTATTGGTAATTATGATTTGATCACCTTGTTAAAAATATGTTCAGCATGTAAGATGGTTTTTCTCTTTCAACCGAAACAAGAGGGGGAGATCAATCAATCGATCATTCATTTAGGAGGTTTAAATTTATTAATAGTTAGTCTAACTCATTATTTTTTGTATATTTATATTATAAAAATATATCTAGAAATACTTAAACTATCACGGGTGGAATCATTTTGAATCGGATTCATAATGCTTGTTGAAATTAATTTTATAGAGTAACTTTTTTAATTTAAATTAGGTTCTATAACTATAGTGGATTATTGTAAAATTTTGCTATGCCCCAATGTTTATCCTCTTATTCTTATATATTTTGAGTAAACTACCCATTTTACCTTGATATGTAAATTTAAACATCTCATTTTGATTATGGGTGGGCATGGTTCAGTTCGGGATGAAAACTGAACCGAACTGTTTGTTAAATTTAAAATAACTGAACTAAACTAAACTATTTGCATTTCGAACTGAACTGAACTGTTTCAAACCAAACTGAACTGGACTGTTAATATTGATACCTTTGAAAAAATATGGAAAAAAAAACAAATGAAATTGAATTTTAGTTACAGAACTGATCCGAACTGAACTGTTTCGAATCAAACTGAACTGAACTGTTTTAATTTAGTTTCATGGTTCAGTTCAGTTCAGTTTTTGGTTTTTTTGCCCACCCCTAATTTTGATCCCTAAGAAAAAAACATCTCATTTTGTTTTTCATATTTCATCAAATTTTTCACGAGGTTCTTAGAACAAAAATTATAAGTTCATTTGTTTTCCATTATGAGATATAAACCGGAAGGAAGATTACTATGATCATTTTTTTGAACCAATTCACAAATTTCAAACCATAAATTTTCTTCAAGATTATATGCGAGTAGTTTAGAACCAAACAATTTCTTCTCTTCCAGCTAACATAATTCTAAATTTCGATCAACTTCGAAAAACATTGTATATCTTTTTCAGAACCTCTCACTTCTAATTGGTGCATACTCCCTTACTTATTTGTGCAACACGAGTGACATTATCTTTGTCTCGGTCTTTCAACAACAAAAGCATGTATCTCAGTGAAACATATATCGGTTTGCCAAACCTACAACATTCTTAATCTCATACGCACTTATACGCCATACAAATGCATGACCCTCCAAGTAATATGTAGGGAGTCAAGTTTACGAGTGTTCTATAAATCTTTGCCAAGTCCATAACTCTAGTTTAGTTTTGATATTTTTTTTTCCATTTTAATTGGCTTCTTGCGCCGCTTGAATTTTCTATTTTTTTCCATTTGAATTATATAATCTGAACATTTAAAAAATTCAGAAAACACCCACAAATTTCCATGGTACATGCAATTCTTTTTGCAAACGGTTCGGAAACTATAATTTAAAAAAAGACAGTACTAATTCAAATTATACAATCCAAATTATGTCAAACCCCCATCATATTAGTTTTAAAAAAAAATTGGAGTCCATATATTGATACAATTTGAATTGTAGTTTCCGAACCGTTTGAAAAAATAAAAACACAAAGCGGTGAATTTGCAAGTATTTTTTGAAATTTTAGGATATTCGAATTATATAATCTGAAATATTGAAGAGATGGTTCAAATTATACAATTTAAACAAGATAAAATTGAAAATACGGAGGGCGTATAAGAAATTTGGAGGATGAATTTTTTTTCTTTCTTTAGTTTTATATTTTTGTTAGAAGAGATGAAGTAAAGTGGCCCACTTACTTTATAACATTGCAAGTTCTAAGCCCAACGAGGTTTAGTCGAAGAAGATTGCTCTTCAGACATCTAACAATTGCTCACAACACATGTATCGAATGATAACTATCATTCATTAACTAATTTTAAAAAAATGATTCGAGCGACAATTAACTATCGTCGGAGGCGTGTAAGATAATTTAAGGCGTTTATGAGCAATTAGTAGGTGCCTAGAAAGCATAAAAGACATAAAAATGGGAAGAGATACAAAAACCTAAAAAACATAAACAAAAACAAAAACAAAATATCTAATCAAGCCTTTGTTTTTACTTTAAATTTCCTTCCACTCATATTTTATAGGTAACTGTTGCTAACTGTAATAGTTTTTTTTTTTTTATTTTGAGTCACTATATTATTGATAGAAAGTTCTCACCGTCGTTTACACTTATTAATCTTCGTGGGAGAATATGACCTATTGCTCATGGGACTTGAGTCCTTACCATTTAGATGAATTGATTGTTGGTGACCAATTATAATAGTTAATGTTGAAAATTTAAAAAGTCGTAACTAACGATAAAAAAATATGTGTTAAATATGAAAATTTTGGATTCAACCTCCAATATTAGCTTCGTTAGTGTCATTAGAAGCGGTATAAATCAATCATTTGTAAATGTTTTTTTAAATCTAAAAATATTTCTTGCCTCAACAATATCCTTATTCTATCTGTTAAAAATGTTGTTGATGGTAAAAGTATTTGAACAATGTATTTGACATCCCCTCGTAAACATTTAAAGACCATTTTTTAAATGAAAACCAATCTAATATTTAATATTTTTTTAAACAAACAAAATGATAATTACCATTGAAAACTATCGTATTAGTAGAGTAGATGAAATTCGAATTCAAATCAAGATATTCATGTTAGCAATTTCGATATTTTTATCTTTTGAGACATGACCAGTAACCAAACATTTAAACCAATAGTCTCTTAAGATCGATGTTTTTTTATTTTGAGGTGAGATTGATGTTAAGAACAATTTATAGTATTTTTTTTAACAAGATGTTAAAAAAAACATATTTCTTACAAAAAAATCATTATAAAACTTTGCACAAAAAAAAATAATCATAATATTTTCATACAAAAAATAGTATTATTTTTGGCAGAAAAGTATTTGTTTTTTTTAATGTTCAACGTCGCTCATCTTTCTCCTGTCCAATTTGAATCACTAGTAAATAAACCCTAATTTCATTTCATTCCGGAAACATGCATCATTCACTGTAAAGAGTAGAATTTTGAAGCTCCAATTGCACTCGCACACTGAGTAGTGAGTTCCCCCTTTCATTCCCCTAATTTAGTTTTTCATTTTTCACTATATGGTACTCTTCAAAGTTTTTACCTTTCCCTTCTCAAATGACCTGAATCATTGTGCAAACCTATATTAATGCTGCTTTTAGTGAAAATTTTCATATGGGCTATTTTGGTTCGTTACATTTGCCAGTTTTTTAAGTTATGGAGCATCACAAAGAGATAATTAAGAGTGGGTGTCATAAGATTTTGGAAGGAATCAATTCAATGTCTTTAGTGAATTTAGATGATCAGCAAGTTCATTCTTTAGTGATGATGTGAGAAATAGCGCGTGGAGTTGTCGATGATCGAGATAGAAAGGTTAGTATATAGAGGTGTATAAGAAGTTAATTATGTTTTTGTACACAATTTTCGCTGTCCTTGGCATTGCCGTCATTAATTGAGCGCTATTTACATTTTACAGGTGACTAAGAATGACATGATTACTATTACTGCCTTGCGATACAGCATTGAGAAAATGGTTGACTTTGCTTCTTTCATGTATTCATTCACGATGGATTTTGTTAAAATTGGTGTTTTTTTGGTCTATCTTTGAACTGACTTGAGGCAGTTTGCAGGTGTGTGCATCCAGAGATATCCTTCATATGTTGAGTAGGATGTCATATGAAGGTTTGGATGACCAGAGGATGCATTTAGTATTGAGGATGAAAGAAATTGCTCATGCGTTTGTTGATAAGCAACCTAGAGTTGCAACAGCTAGACCTGAGTTACTTGCCGACCAAGTAAGGGATTAATACTGCTTTTTGTGTTTGAGTAAAAAGCTTAAATAAATGTTTATTTAATAAGATCCTATTATGTAAGAACTTATATCAGCTGTTTTTACAATGACAGAGGAAACAAGTTTAACCTCGGCATCAATGCTCAGTATGTATAAGCCATCTTTAGGATCTTATGAAAATAAGCTAAAAGAGGAGTGCTGGGAACACTCTATTTTTAACATTCACTCTAACAATTACTCTCTTATTAGGTGAAATCCATATGGGTTCCACCACTTTATGCGGGACTCATTTCCAAAGTGTGGGATCCACATTGATTTCACCCCATAAGAGAGTGAATGTTAGAAAAAGAGTGTTTCTAGCACTCTTCTAAGCTAAAAATAGCTCATGGACTTACACTAAGCTTATTTTAAAAGCTCTTCTAGACATTTACACAAGTGTTTGTGTTGTAAGATAAGCAACTAAGTGGAAATAAGTTCTTCTAGATGCCTCCTAAGTATTTTTGGACTTCTTCCCCCTCTTTTGTCTACGTTTAAGATTTGCCTTAAGATACATTGATCAGTTTTACAGGTTTGCTTTGTGGATGAAGGGACAAGAGACAATACTCATGTGGCTGAGTCAACCAAAATCTGCAATGGGGATGCTCTAATTGACGAGGCACAAAGCACGATACATGAAGATGGCATGTTGAACGTGGATCGTGTTTTAGGATTTGAAAATGGGATAGATGAAGTAGAAGAATCTCTGTTGTCATCGTGCTTTCAGCAATTTCTTTTGTGGCCTCCCGATGACTGCGTCACCTTAGAGTGGGTTCAGGACATGATGTTCATCCTTGAGAAGGCTTCACAGAAGATGCCAGCTGAATTCTGTCATGTTGTGCAAACCTTTGTGGTGTACAAATTGATAGATGCTGCTTGTAGTATTTTACGTAAGGAACCAAACTGTGTGGAGATTAATTGTGTTGGAGAAGATTCAAGAGTCATTGTTGTAGGCGATATACACGGGCAGTTTCATGATTTAATGTTTCTTTTGAAGCATGCAGGAGTGCCTTCTGAGAACCAGTTTTATGTTTTTAATGGAAATTATGTAGATAAAGGAGCTTGGGGCGTTGAAGTATTCTTGGTCTTGCTGGCATGGAAGGTAAGGTGACGGCTATGATACATAATATAAATGTTTAGATCTTTAATGAATTTGCTGGCAGTTATTGGCCTGTTGGTGTATATTCTCCAGGAGGAGAATGAAAGAACACATAAGAGTACCACAGAGCAATATTTATATTTTATATGACCTAGCAACTTTAGAGTGACCAAATACAATACTGATACCCATATTTCTCTGAGTTAATCAGTATGTTAACTCCGTCATTGTATTTTCTGGTCTTGATGCCGGAAAGAGTCTATCTACTTCGTGGAAATCACAAATCAAGATATTGCACAAGAAGATATGGTTTTAAGAAGGAGGTGCAGACTAAATATGGCAATCAAAGCGAAGATGTGTACAATAAATTCTTAGAATGTTTCAAGGAGCTTCCATTAGCTTCGGTTATTACTGACCGTGTTTATACTACCCATGGAGGGCTTTTTCGTAGCATTCATGCCGCCACTGTTTCTTCAGGAAAGCCAAAACGGAAGAAGACACAGAGAGTGGACCTTGGTTCTTTAGCAGATTTATCTCAAGTTAGAAGAGCTTGCATAGATTCTCATCCTAAGGGTCCTAACATATTATTGAATGACATTCTTTGGTCAAAACCATCTAACATAGATGGTCTGAGGGGTAATGCAGGTCGAAAACTAGGTTTATGGTGGGGTCCTGATTGCACCGAGACTTTCTTAAAGCAACATAATTTAAAGGTAATATTTCAAATAATAATAATTTGACTATTACAGAATAACAAGATTCCTATTGATTTTATTGTAATAAGTAGTTTGATTAAGATTTCTTGATCTTCTAATTATTAAAGTTGTGTTTGATGTCATTTTCTTGATCTTCTAACAAAATTCCCATATTCTTCTGTCAGCAAGCTATAATCATGTTCTAAACATTCTTATCTCTACCCCTTGCCCTTCTCTCTTTTTACTTTCTTTCGTAAAGCTTAATCTGCTTGTTTTTCTAGTGTCTTTTGATATTCCTAGGACCGGGAAGTTCAACGCTAAATGAAAATAAAAACATTATTATCATCCTTTCCTGCAAGACAATGGTATTATTCATGTATCTGAATTTGCACACACTTGATATGTTGCTCCCATTCATTTTCTTTATATTTCTCTACTTACCAAGAATGCAATCACTAAAATCCCACACTTAAGTAGCTTTTTATCAGATGGTTGGAAATGTCAATAAAAATTGTTACCAACAACAACTGTCATTGTTCAACAAGATGAATTACATGTTTAGGTGTGAATAAAAGAAGCAATGCAAGTTATAGATATTTTTTGATCACCCAATAAATATTCTTTAAGCTTACTAAATATTATTCTTCCTGCATAGCTGATCATCAGATCACATGAAGGACCAGATGCAAGGGCTGGAAGGGATGGTTTTGGGGATATGTTGAATGGATACAGCATAGATCATGATGGAGATTCAGGAAAGCTATATACACTTTTTAGTGCTCCAGACTACCCGCAGGTTAAATTTTCATTTTCAACTAGCAATTTATTATTCATATTATTCATTTATAAAAAAAAATTGCATTTGTTGCACCTGCTAGCTTTTTCTTGAGCAATATTATAATAGTTCACTGATTGATTTTTGGGAACACTAAATACAACACGCTCAGCCATTGGCATATATGGAAGCATGTATATATTGGCATCCAATTTATGCCATTGTCTTTTAAGATGGTTAGAGTTTTTTCTGCAAGTAGAATCTGATGTTTGCATAGGAATCTAGTATGTATAATGTAGGAGTGTGTTTTCAAATAACTTATCTTTGAAATGGTGGAAAATTTATATACATAATAAACAAGTGGTGTATGTTTCATTTGCAACTCTACATATGAGGATTGTTACAGACATATAGATTTGAAGAAAACATATATAATATTGTGCACTTGTAGTGTTTGAGTGATTAAATGTAGCTTAATACAATGGTGCGTGACATTGAGATCTGCAGCAACTAAAGTATCACATCTTTTTAAAGGTCTTTATTGCAGTTTGGGAAACAGAGATACAACAATGAAGGAGCATATGCAATATTGAAGTCACCTGATTTTGCAAGTCCTTACTTTCAGTCATTCAAATCAACAGAAAGACCAATGGTAACGAGTTCTTAACTAGTTATCTTACACAAAGATTGCATGACATATTTTTCATTGGGATCCCACATCGACCCGAGATATGGCTGAAGTAGTTCTCGTGAGACCTAGGTAACCTTCACTCCTTGAGCTAGCTTTTGGGTCGAGTTAGGTTTAACTCAAATTTTAAGACAAAGTAGTCTAGTCGTACAAATTTCATGTTCCAAATGTCCATTCTTGGTCTTAAGACGGTTGTTAAGACCTCACACGAGCTAGAGTGAGAACCAAAGTAGTCCTTATATAAGGTTTGGGCATTTTCTCTCGTCCCTGGAGCTAGTTTTTGGGATTGAGCTATGTCTAGCCTAAATTTCAATATTTTCCTTTCGATCATAGCTGAAAGCTGGCAATCACTTACAGCTGGCAGAAAACAAAGATTGTATTGAATCTTGAAAAGATTTAAAAAAAAAATAATCAATTTGGAAAACTGTGGCCATTTATATTATCTATATGTAAAATATTTTATATTTTGCTCACAAAATATGCATTTTAATATACCGAGTTTTTTTTAAGATATAAGGTTGGCTCGGTGGTGGAGTGATAAGAAAAGAGAAAGTTCGATCTCTACCCCCAACATAATACTACTAACTAAACTAACATTTAACACTAAAAAAACATTGAAATTGTTTTTATCATCTTCTCTTAATTATGACTGACATTTCTAATGCTTGCTTCCCAAGTATATCCTTATCTTGATTTTGGTGCTGATGATGACATGGACATCAGTAAACTGGACTCTTCTCCAATTGCATGTTAGCAAATATCTTTTCCAATAACTGTTCCTTTGCTAATGTGTCAAGTGTCAACTGTAGTCTATAAGATATAGGGCAACCCGGTGCACTGAAGTTCCCGCATACGCAGGGCAGGGTCCGGGAAGGGGTCCCACCATTTGGTGTATTGTACGCAGCCTTA
>Ga0099826_10000968_pt1 | contig 15990 bp, 8 predicted proteins | sample Mtrugardesep15_FD_76830 | JGI IMG/M metagenome (GOLD analysis project Ga0099826, IMG submission 76830) | Root nodule microbial communities of legume samples collected from California, USA - M. trunc garden sep15 | ecosystem: Host-associated > Plants > Roots > Nodule | place: USA: California... | reverse complement strand
CAAAAGTATGCCTTCCGCTGGCTCCATGGCATCAACTGAGAAAGCCCGCCTTGCAGTTTCAAGAAGCAAACCTAAAGCTCCTAGCTTCAACAACGCTCGTCTATTTTCTCTAATTTTGCAACAGTACATAAGAAGATTAAGAACTGCAACCAATTGCTCTTGATTGGACTTGAAATCATCTCTCAAACGCTGCAAATTAAATCGAGAAAAGTGAGAACTATATTAGCACTTTCAATTTGCAAGCAGTAGAATAAATAATTTTTAATAAAAATCGTCGAAGATGCAGAGTAGCTGTGCATGAGAATGTCTGTAGAAATAAATATATTAAGCATTCCACAATTTCTTTTGAAGTAGATACATTAAACAATAGAGGTCAAAGACATAATCAAGGCAATCACAAAAGATGAATGCTAGATACAAATTTGTTTTTGACTTTGTAATGTATTAACAAACTTATAACAACTACAAAAATCATATTACTAGCAATGTGGAACAGCCCCTTATTGGCTTGACTTGTGTGTGTGTGTGCACACACGCGGAAACCAAGCCCACGGATATAAAAGATACTCCTGTGTACCTGAATCATGCCCAACAGTATCTCCAGTCCACCACAATCACGAACAGCACCTGCTATGGCAAACTCAACCTCTGGATCCTGAGACTCCTCTCTATCTTCCTCCAATTCTTTAATCATAGGCTCAGTTGCCTCACCATCCAATCCCTGGAAATTGTATACATATATAACAGATAAATTCAAAACAAAGTGTTTTAAATAAATGAGCTGGCTCACAAGGTCACTGATAGAGAAACACACCTGGAGTCGATAAGTCACTGTCATAGGTGGGCAATATCTAGATGAGGTGACAGCATTTGAGGATACCAAGTTGGAATTAGTCACGTTGGAAGATTGATTTGATTTCTTCCACACAAGCTCATAAACGTGGGCAATGCTCAAATCAAGAGAAATGATATTACCGGCAACCAACAATTCCATTCCATAGTCATCCTCAAGAAGACCTAACAAATCCAACTGATGACAGATCTTATTCTTCACATCACGCATCAATGGGCCAATCTCAGTACTTGAATATGGATTCTTGGTCATTGATCCCCTGATGAACTCTTCCTGAGTATGTGCCTTGTTTAGGACCAACAAATATACAGGCTCGGGTTTTGAGGGGCATACTAGATTGCAGAGTTGCTCTAAGATAAACTGCAAATGAAGGTGCAGATCGCATCAAAGTTTAAAATGACCCTTAGTTAAAAGGTTATTATAAATTTGAAATAAAAAAACAGGGTTACTATAAATTCAATATCTAATATCTCTGTTAGTTCCAATCCTATATAACCCAACTGACACTCTGTTCAATAGAAAATTGGCACAACTAATTTAGTGAAAAGAACAAGTTATAAACGAAAAATGAAAAAATTAATACATACCAAACAAGCACGCCCTTTCTTCTCCTTTCCATGTATTTGCAAACCATTGATACAGGCCCTAATGAATTGCCGCTTATTATCAGTGCTTTCTAGTAGTAGACTATCCAAAAGATCTTTAAGGAGACGATTGCAGTCACTTATCAACTTAGTCTTTTGAACAATCAAGCCACGAATTACAATAAGGGCTTCAAGAATTTCAGAAAGTAAGTCCTCTCGCATGAATCTGGAATTAAAAATTTACTTCAATGAGATGATGTAAATCAAAAAACTAACCTCAAAAGTAAAACTATTCAAGCAACAATCATACCTGGATCTTACATTTGGAACCTCAAGAAATTTACCAAGAAGCTCTATCATTTTGTGAAGGATAAATCCCTGAGTTATATCAATGTGTAGACTCCTTTCCAAAGACTCAACATTATTTACTTCTTGGGTAATTAAAGTACAAATTGTCCGTAGACACCCCCGAACAGTCAAAAATAAAAGAGCATCCTCCGAATCTACCATCTTGAATAACAATTCAAAATATTCCGCAGCACTTTCACCAGAAGAAAGTGTTGCAGGCAACAAAGAAACCACTAGATTCAGCAGCCGAAATCGTTTGGACGAACTTTGACCACAAAGCAAGCTTATGAGTGAGCACATCTCTGATCTGATAGATTGCGAACATGCACTCAGAACAAGTTCTTTAACCCATGATCCCAACTCAAAAACGGATAACTCACTTTTAGCTGCTTTACCAACACAACGCTTCCATCTTAGAGCATACTTAAGTGCCAAGTAATCATGGCGTTGGGGTCTTGACCTCTGGCCTGTAGCTTTGACCACCTGAGACACTTTGTATTGCCTTCTAACAAAATCAAGATAAGTAGCTCCACTCTCCCATTCTGAATAGCTCAATAACTGAATATCTTGAGTCTTCGGTGTGGCATCCCAATTTCTTTCTGACGAGTCTGGAAATGACTTTGTTCCACCGACACTGACAGCACCTGTCAAGGACCCGGGTACAATTTGAGATTTCTCATCCTTCGCCTTTGCAGAAGACTTTCCAAGGCCTTGCTCTTTGTCTGGTGTCTCAGGTTTTGGAGGTGTGCATGCCTGAGAAATAATTCTCAGACAAGGAAGAATGACATGCTCAGATATGGCAGGATGTTTGGCACCCAACTTAATGGAAGAAAACAATAACTGAAATACGAGACGTAATCTTGATTCCCAGTATTCATCAGCCAAAGAACACACCTCAGAAAGTAATAGCAACTCCTCGCGTGTAGTAACTGCAATGTCCATGGAGCGATGATGCTCAAGGCAGTACAAAACTTTCTTTTGTATCAAACTGTTCAGCTCAGTAACTGCATTTACATCACCTTCAGATAAAGAACAAAGTACTATTCTTGCTTGAACCCGGGCAGCTTTTGGACCTTGATGAATGTTATTCTCAAATAGCTCAGACAAAATGCCAGCTGAAACAAGTTGCTTCTTAGAATTTGGATGCCTTGCAAGCACCTGTAAAAGTTCTAGACACTGGGTTGCAAATGTAGTTGCACAGCCATAACAGTTATTTGGTGATCTGGACACCACAAATCTTGAAGCCACGCTATTATCAGCGTTCTTCTGGTGCAGATAATTCATCAGCACCTTGCGTAGCCCTTGCAGTGTCTGGACACTTTTGGTGACAGAATCAAAAGCTGCTTTGCACTTCTCACCATAGAGGACTCCAAGAAGAGCAATTTTCCGATTAATTTTACATGAGGGGCCAGGTAACGAAACCATCATTTGCTGCACTGAATCCTTCTGCTGTGAGTCTATTTCACTGTCACCAATGCTTGAAACAATTTTAAGCAAGGGCTTTTTGAAGCCCAAAAGTTGCTGATACCGCCGATGAGCATTCTCTGACTCAGACTCTATGGCTGCTAATCCCTTCTTCATGTCTTCATCATTCTCCATATTATCGAATGTAAAACTAGGCTTCGCCATGAAATTAAACTCAAACCGCCCATATTTGCTGTACCCGCACTCATTACACAGAAAAGAGTCCAAATTCTCATAATTGATGTTGCGACATTGCCTGCATTGATATGCATTTTCATGACAATTGCTACATATACCATGCTTATCTGTGACTGGACGACTACAGCGTGGGCATTGCAATGGTTCGAGAGACAATGCCTGAAGATTTTCATAGAACGAATCCAGTTCAATCATGAAGTTACAAGCTGTAATTGGAATAGGAAATTCAACTTTAAGCTCTGTCTGATCAAATGCAAGATGACAACTTTTTGCACGCTTCCATAAAGACCAGTTGTTTTTCAACTCTGATAAGTCAGTAACTGGTCTGTTATTATAGTATAGGTTTAAAACCTTCACTGATTTTGACTTCCTGGTATCGTGAACATTCATGGTCACAGTCTGGATTGTGTAACTTCCGGTGCATTTCACTATGATGCGATTGTCAGTGAATTTTGTTTCGGATTTCAGGGATTCTAGCTTCATCCTGCTGTAAGGTACTTCTGGAGAGCTGCAGGCAACGCAGGGTTCACTTTCAAGATAGTATCCATCAAATTCCACTAAGCCACTCAGAGTATTATATATGCGAGAATTTGGATGGTTAGCTAACAGCTCATTCTGTGAATGAAGTGTCTCAAAGATGCACCTAATTACATCAGGAGTCAAGCATCGGTCTACAAGGTCAGAAATCTTGTGTTTTGAACTAGAATCAGGGGATCTTCCAAGCAAGCAAGTAAGAAGTTCTGTATACTCCACAATATTCTGGCCAAACATAGGGAGGCACTTGACTTTCTGCAAGAGAGCCATTAGCATAGTTTCCTTAAACATTGGTTTGGCATGATGCCAGACACCATATAAAACTAATTTAGCCTCTGCACGCACAGTAACTGAACTCCACTCTAGAAGGAAACTATCTATGAACTGCTTTAAGGTATTGCCACTCTTGTCAGTGAAGACATCTACTGCTCCCTCCATATCCAAATAGGACTTCTCCAAACCAGAATCAGCTCCGTCTTCACCTTTCTTTTTCTTCTTTGAATCTTGAGATGCAATACTTGATTTGGTTGAACTTGAGTCTCCTGACTCTGTTTTTTGTGAAGTCTGACCAACATCTTTTCCTGTATAGAAGGCAAAATTGAGAAGTTTAAGAGTCTGAATAACAGACTCTTCACCGAAATAAAATATTCCATTCATCAGGAACGACAAAATATCCCCATGCCTTAAACAGTATTTCTGCCAGTTCCGAGGACGTGCAGCTGCTACTTCTGCCATAGTGGAAAGGCACTTCACAATCTTCACACTTCTTTCATATGGAATGGGATTATTTTGAAAACCACCAGACTTAGTTATGTGTTTATGAAGTCTCTTGACTTCACTAGCGTACTGCCAAGAGTCTCGTACACTGTAATAGTGAGACTTGCTCCCACATAGATGCAGAAAAAGTCTCCTGGCATATCTTCTTACAAAGTTGGTATGAGGATTGTTGATGTAACTGCAGAGAACATCTTGATATCCATCTAATTTCAAATCCTTACCATAAGACAACTTGTAGACCTTTTCCTTTTCTCCAGTCTTGTCATGTTTTTCTGGCCGAACAAGTGTGTACACCAGACGAAAAGCATTCTCTAGTAGAAGCCTGGGGTAGTCCATAAAGATGTCTGTTCGATGCACTTTCACATACGAATCAGAAAAGAAAGGTGAAAAATTACCAGCTGGCAAATCTCTACGTACTGTAAGCAAAGCCCCACACCCAGGTCCAGCATTACTCTGCCCACCTTCATTGTTAATTGGAGATTTGAAAACATGAACTAGCTGCTGCAGTATATCCATCAAATAATTAACAAAAGATTGCTGCCTGAGAGAATCACAAGCTTGAAGCAGCTGCAATGCAAAGTCATTCTTCTCTTGGTCATCAACTGAAGTCTTCGAAGTGGACGAAGAAAGTTGGATTACATTTTTATCATGAACATCGGCAGCTCCGCTGTGTCTTGGCATGGAACCATCACTACCAGGCTGATGCCAATTTCTAAGCATCAATGTGAAAAACATGAAGACCAGAATTGCAACTTCCCCAAATGATGACCGGGCTCTGGCTACAAATGGTCTGTTGAGATTAATCTCATCCAAAAACCATTTGATTAGTTTCTCTAAATCTAAACTGTCAGGCTTTGAGCTGTCTATGAAAGGTCCCCCCACGGCAGATGACAGCCTGTAGAAAAGCTGCATAACAGGGATTGCTCGGACTCCAGAAGTTGTAACCATCCATCCTTTCAATTGTTCAAGAAGCTCATAAAGTAGTAAGGAATTTATTTCCCGTTTTGAAGCAGAAATTGAAACAGGATCAGTCAATGCAGAAGCAAACTCTTCAGAATCATTGGGCTCCAAAATATGAATTGATGGAGAAGAATTCTGCGTGTTGCTACCAGCCGATAAAGGCAGCGAGTCACTAACGTCATCAGGTGTGTAGTGAAATTCATTGCCATCTCCCACAGAGTCCACTTCAATTGGAATTGCTGTCATAGGATGATCTCTAGAGTGTGGTGGAGGAAGTCGGTCTGCATCTAGTACTTCAAAGCAAGCCTCACACAAATCAAAATCAGGACAAACAGTGCAATGCCATCTTCGCCTGAGTATAGGTACAGTAGAACAACCATCACAACAATATTGAACAGATGAAGTGATGGTGTCATCTTCAATCATGACTTGGCTATTTCTAGCACTTGTGTCTGCTGAGCCAGGAACTGGCACTGCACTCTCAACAGCATCATCTGGAGCTAACAATGTCTGCTTTGGGAAAGGGACCTGAAGCAATCTTGAAGATATGGCCAAACTGAAAAGGAAGAAAGAAAAAAAAAATGTGTAAACACCTGATTATCAAAGTTAGAATAAAAAAAAACACAGTGAGAAAACACACCTGCTAGCAGTCTGAACAGCTTCATCAGACGAAAAAAGAAGTTTCTTCAGTAATACAACAGCAGGTGCTACACAGTGCACTCCTGAATCTTTTACATGGAGAGCCAAGCATTCAGCATAACAATAAATAAGTTCAACTGCAGACATAACAATGTTGTTCATGGTTTGCGTGTCGGGCTGCTCAAAGTCCAAAATTCCCCATAAAACTTGCATCAGTGCATCCACCACTTCTGAGCCTACACCAGCAAAGTTAGTTTAAATCATGTAAAATGTGTTGCAAGTATATCCACATTTGACAGATGACTTCAATATTTATTCATTCTATTATTGGTTCATAATAACAGTACCTCAGTCACTTAAAATTACAATAATCTAATAAGCAGTATACAAAAAGAATGTAGTAAAAAACAGCCATGAATAAAATATAAAACCTTAGAAACCCATTCTTACAGCAGATATGATCAGTGCAGATATCAAGTCAGAAATTTCAAGAATCACTGTTGAAGTTTAGTTTAGACCCTTATACTAAATTTCAGTATAGGAGAATACTAAACTTCACAAAATTACTACATAAAGAAATAGAAAAGCATCTCAATAAATATGAGCACGCAAAGGATTGTTTAAATTTACTAAGTGTGTGTGTACTTATCATTTATATATTTAAGATTCAATCAGCGAGAACAAAACAATACCATTTGTCTCCAGAAATGTTGCTAAATTTGAACGGCGTTGCAATGCAATCCTACAAACGGCGCGCATCTGAGCAGTAAACTCTTCAATGATCCAACTTCCTGCAGTACCACCTATCCCAAGCCTTGACAACAGTAGTGACGATGATTTAACCACTCCAAGGAGCCGCATGGTATCCTTAATCTAATGTAAGAAGAATCCAGATGAAATAATTAGCATAACATTGACATAAAGTAGAAATAACGAAGTAGAAATCCAAGTGATACTATATATAGATTACCTGATGGTATATCTCTTTCTTGGGAAAAACTGCTTGTAAAACACAACTAGCAGAAGCCTGTAGGATAGGTTCCCTATCACTCTCAAATATCGTTTCTAGTAATTGCTTGCACTTGAGTTTTCCCAGCTCTGTTCTTGCTTCTTCAAGCCTTGTGCAATCTTGTTGCCTACATGATGAATAAAACTTGGTAATAAGCTTAAGCCCATCTGCTATTACTTGCTCTTGAATAGGAGCAGATTGCATTGATCGGCGCTTCTTTCCAGATCCACCGAGTGATGCATTTGGACCAAGTACTCTTGCTTCCATATCTAAAATTGCATCCATTTTCTCTTTCCAACCAAACTCATCTTTAGCTCGGCCATAAACTTCCAGTGAGTCTATTCTGGGAAGTGTTAAGCCATTAAAGGTTGGCCCAACTAACACTGTAAATTCTTCATCTGCAAGAAGAGACTCCGCAACAGTAAATGGAATATCATACCACGACCTCATTCCTTCGTCTAATTTAATAACCCTCTGGAAAATAGAAATACTAGAAGGTATGTGGCTTGCCGATGTATTACCCACATGAACTCGAAAACCAACCATGACAATATCAGGGTTTGAGTTGAAGACGGATATCTGTTGAAATGCATAAAAAAATTAGGGAAACAAAAATGCTTCATCAAATCACTTGAAAGACAGGCAAACATCATCAAACGCAGCTGACATTATTGCAGTGATGATATCGTAACAAAATGAAATGGTTCGGAACAGCGTCATATGATATGACATGTGAAACAGAATTCACCTCTCACGTAACCATTTTAGAATGGATATATTTTAGTATTCTGGAAATAAAACATGCAATTATAAAAGATAAATTTTGACTCGTTAATAGCATTAAACTACATACCTAGAAAACTATTAAGTATTTACTTAACTATCCCTAAATAAGAACAAAAAGACAATTGCGATGTTGAACTTTCCAGATCATGATGAATCAAACACAATCTAGCGCACGTCTTTGTGACTCTCAAACCCCAGTGTGAGGTGTGTAAATTGGGTTTCATCAACAAACATGTTTGTCAAAATCATGTTGGCTTATATTTTTTGAGAGGATTTTGAGTTTAACATCATTGCTTATGTAAAAGCAAAACAAAGTTGTTCTCAGGGGATCAAAACAATGTTTCCAAATAGTTATCCAAACACACTCTTATTCATAGTTTTAAAAACCGGCTCGGACAGGCCGGTTAGACCGGTTCAACCGGAAACCGGACCCATCCCCGATCCGAGACAGTTATTCGATCGGCCATGTTATTAACCCGGTGCCACGTCATCGAACCGGTCGCTGAACCGGTGCAGCAAACCAGGTCGAAAAGCTAAGCCTTAGAATTTCTGAAAATTGTGTAAAAAATGCCCCAACAAGAGTCGAACCCAAGACATTGTAGAAAAAAAAACATATCAATTAACCACTGCGCTAGAAAACACTTTTGATTATTAATGCCATTAGATTTATATAATTAACTACAGTGGGAACAATTTCACGAAAGGAGAATTTAAATCAATCACCAAAAGACTGTTTCCTACATCTTCATTTCTTTTTTTTAGCAATGAACCCATCGTTTTTATATTTTCAAAAAATTCACATAATCTTTAAATGTCATATTTACACAATAATAATAATAATAATAATAATAATAATAATAATAATAATAAAAAATATATAAAAAAATAATAATAATAATAATAATAATGATAATAATAATAATAAATATACATATCATCTTCCCCCTAAAAAAATAATGTACATAAAAAAAAATTAAAAAAATCTACATATTATATTAATATTAATAGATATGAAAACAAAATCTATTTTATGTCAACAAATATTAGTTTTTTTTAGTTTTTAAGTGGTCGAGTCATCGGTTCAATCCGATCTAATCTGGTTAAATACCTATAAAAATTTAATCTTAAGACCGGGTCATATAACCGAGTTATTCGGTTTAATCTGATTCAGTCATGCGGTTCAACCAGTGACTCAGTGGTTCGACCATTAACCCATTGACCCAGTACCCATGCCGAGTCGATGACCGAGCCGAGTTTTAGAATTAGAACTATGATCTTATTGCACTAGTAAGCATACACACGCTTCCCCCCTATCCTTGGTAGGTTTTGGGATACGATGCATTTAAAAGTTGCCAAAGATGCACTTAGGCTATGATGTTCTACAGTGTTATTTCTAATCTAACAGACTAAAAAAGAGTATACCACAAAATACAGTAATATATTCGCTTTGTACTGCAACGTGATAGAGGATACCTTAAAACCTGTAGGACTTGGACTTTCTAGAAAACCATCCTCATTCACCAAACTCTGTTTAGCTCCTTCCGAATCTCCATTTCTGATGGCGTCACCACCCAGTTTCACATCTGGTGTGATGCATACAGTCCTCTCAAAAAAGTCAAGAGGAAATTCAGGATTTGTTCCAGCATAAGCTTTAGTGAGGATGCCAGAACCCAATTTCTTAACTTTTTCAGATGCTGCAATGACACCAGCATCCACGCCGACAGGAGCATGCGAATATATTTGAAGGCTACCATCATCATGTAAGACAAGACAGTGGATTTTATCCTTAGATAGTGGTTTGTATGCAGTCATACCGACTATAGGGGAGGCTGAACCCACTGAATGCCTCATACTCTGAGCAAGTATCTCATGTTCCTCGATGGACACCGCAAGTGCAGAATTTGATTTCACAGTTGATAAACAAACAAATAAGCCACTGTCAGCCAACAATTCTTTCCAATGATGTACTCCAGCAGGCCGCATCTTACTTTCTTGGTCCTCAAATACAGAAGACATCTCTATTAAAGAAGCTGCATCAGAGCTTGGTCGACCTAGTAGTGTGGTACCATCTTGAAAAGATATGAAGAGTAGCTTGCAAGTTGAAGAGAAGTACAACGATGATCCCTTTGCATGAATTTCTCTTCCCTTGAGTTGTACAAGTTCTTTTAATGGCACTGCCCCAACATTCCCTTTGACTGACAACTCAAACCTGAAAATGTTTCCATTTTCTGACAGAACAACAAGAAACATTCTGCCCCGGGAAGCTGTATAGAGAATGGCATCCACAATCATGTCATCTGACAAAGTGAAGTAGTGTACTGGACTGATGTTGTCCAAGGACAGGTCATATATCTTGACAAATTTGTTAGTCACAACCATTAATTGAACTTGTGAACCTGGAACCCATTCCACCCGTCTAATGTATGCACCTTGCAAAGCAAGTTCAATGGCAAGGCGATCAATCACTTCACCACGAGGATTCAATGTCAGGACCTGACAATCCTCGTAACCGGCTACAACAAGATAGTTCTCAACAACAGGATTGAATGCGAGTTGTATAATTTCAAAGCGGACAACATTTTTAGACAGATGTTTTACATTGGTCTTGTCAGCTGTCACAGGTGAAATGGTGGCCTGACCAATTAACTGTCCAACATCATATATAGCAACTTTATCACCTTCACCAACAGCAAGCCGGCCTCGTACACTAACACTGAGCAAGGACTTCACAAGAGAGCCATTTGCTAAGTGAGACTTGAGATCCTTGGCATTAGAATAGTCAACCTTTATCTTGAGATCAAATGATCCACTTTTATAAGCTTTCTTCAATTGCAAAAGATCAATGCCATGAGAAATCACCTTGTCTTCTCCCAAACTGATATTCTTATCCTTAGAATGGTGGGAGTCTCGTCTATTAATTACTGAAGGCATCAAGGAGGAGCAAAGATTGAGCACCTGACTCTCAACATCAAGTTCTTCCAGTAACAATGGAATCATTTCTTGAAGCTCTTTTGTAATAGATAATCTGAGTGAGTTATCTACATCTAAATTTATGTCCTCATCAAAATCTGAATCACTATCTGGCAGCTGATCTCCATCTTCAGGAAAGGGTAAAAATGACTGAAATGTGTTAGAACCACGAACAGGTGCACTGTTATCTGCAGTAAATTTCCGTGGTTTCAAACATTGACAGTTACTACCCCTAACACCCCCAGCTCCACAGTCACAAAAGAAGCGGCTTGAGCGTGAGTAGACTACACGGTGACCCCGATGACAAACCTTAGCACATACTGAGCAGCAACCTTTTGATACAGTCAGGTCACATGTATAGCAGAAGTACCAGTGCTGCTCCATGAAATTGCTCCCACTGGAAGTAAACGTGCAAACTTTAGAGGCAAGGGCCCTTTCACTGTTGGCATCCTCGTCATCATCCTTATCTATGCTAAGAACCTCCCCATCAGAGGTTGCATCATCCTCATCCTCATCTACCGAAGTAGCATCGCATTCTAGAGAGGCTGATCCTCCTTCTTGATTGGAAGAAACCATGAATGCCTCAGAAGTTTTCCTGGACCCAACCAGTCGAGCAGACGCATGTCCCACCCCAGAACTATTGCCAGAAGAGCACTTCTTAGTTATCCTTTGCGAGGAAGTTTTACTAGATCCACATTCTCCCAAGACAGTTGCAATAAAGCCAAATAAAAACTTAAGCCCCGGAAGAAGATTTTCATTGCCTGCCAATTTCCCCATCATCATGACAGTCCTCGTCAAAAGCTGTTTCATCAAGACCTCTCCTCTTGAAATTTGAACGATGAAATTGAAATAGGACTTCGCCACATGAATATCAAATAGCAGAAAAGCATTATCAAGTAATAGAAGTGCAGAATTGAAAATATGATGTTGCAACTCTTTTGACTGTTTCTCAGATGACGGTGATACAAGGGACAGAATAAAATTCATAGTTGAATCCCGAAGAGAAATGGAGCTCCCTTTTGCACAGTTCACCCCACTATCTGATTTCATTATGCTTCCTAAAAGCCTTTTCTCCAACCATTTAGATACGCTCTGTATATCTCTGTCAAGGAATTTCCTTTGTATCCTCATTCTGAGATGAGGAAATTGTTCTCCAGATAGAAGGTCTACAAAGAACCCAAGAACTTTCACATTCACTGATTCAGAGAAACATGTATCTAATGAATCAATTAGAACCAAACAGTCACCAAGATGCAACTGCAAAAGCTTACTCGTCTGCCCTGGCACATTTTCAATACCAAGACAAAAGTGAAATATAACGGACTTTGAAGGATCTTTTCTAAGACTGCTTAATATCTCGACAATTTTGCAGATTATCCATTCATGGACAAAGCAATCACTTGCTCCTCTAGCATTCATATCCTTCAAAAACCCTTCCATTTGCTTCATTAGAATTAAGTTTGTAAAATTTGACAATTCCAGTTCTGCACTTGAGCTGTGATAGATAGTGTCACATTTCTGATGAACACTTTCAAAGACTATATCACACTTGATAATCATTATTGTATCGACTATTGGTAAAAAGACTTCAGTCTCAGAGTCAATATTTCTTCCTGATTCTTTTATTTTATGTAACCCGTCGAGAACAAAGGTGATTCCTCTTACGCTAAGAACACAAGAGAGAAGAGTCGCACTAGAAGTAGAATGGTTTAAAGGAAAACCATGCAAAATGCACTCCCAATAAGCTTTGGGAAGAGTTTTTGAAGCTTTTTTATCAACAGCAGCATCCAACTTGGATATGAGGCTCAAAACAGACTGCAGCTCATCTGCATTGGAGCCACTCCTCTCCAGTAGCTCATCCTGCAGGCTTTTGTCAATTCCAGTATATTTCAGCAGTAAGAGTGGTAAAAACCCAGGAGCCACCTTCTGTTTGTAACTTAGGACATCAAGGAAAGCTCTCTGATAAATTTGCACGCGTTTGCTTAGTAAGGATGAGAACAGCCTTACTAGCAATACAAATTGACCAGAGTCAATCATGGAGGAAATCACGCTTCCAGCAAGTTTAACATATTTCTCATCCCCAAAAGCACTCTCAGTCAAGGTTAGACCGTGTCCGGAAATTGCAGTGTCTATACAATATCTCCATATGCCAACATTAGTGAAGGAAAGCACTAGAGACAGCCACATTTCACTTCTGAGGAAATCCCAACCTAATTCCTCAATGCCTTCTGGTATGGGCAAAGCATTTAAATTCTGAAGCAAGCTCAGTACAACATCTGGAATATTTGTGAAGTTTCCGAAGACCTCTGGATGGCCTAGGAGTAAATGGCTGAAGTGGAAAAAATGCAACATGTTAGATAGATCGACAGAGTGCCCTTGATTCCACGATAAAACTGGATGGTCAGCTTCAGAGCCTATATAAGGAATATCCCAGCAAAGGTTGAAAACATATCTTTCAACAATTTGATCCTCCACTGCATTGGCTTTTTTGCCTCTCCAAAATCCAAGAATCAGTGAGAAAGTACAGTATATGTCCTTCCAATTCAAATTTAATTTCTCAATCGTCAAATCATCCACACTGAGTGAAGCAGAAGACTCAGAAACATCAATTAGTTGTCCAATCAAGCTACCAAGAAAAACCTCATCTCCCACCAATCCACCAGCAAAGCTTTTTAATGCAGTTGATGACCAAGATGACATGTTATCATTAACTTTATTTAGCAATGATGAGCTAGACAACGGTGCTTCCCTCAACTTAGACCGCACATCTACAAGCAATGATGTGGGACAAGTCTGTTGGTGAAAGATCATATGGCGAAGAACTAAGATCAACCTTGAAACCACCAAAGCCCAACATGTTAACAGTGAGCCGTTCAAATCCAAGACCGGGTTAGCAACTTCTTTAAGGGTTGAAAAGATTAAGTTTGCCATCACTCCCTTTTCTTCTGCACAGGACAAATGGAAGGCCATAAGAACTACCTCAATGTGAAATAATGAAGGAAGAGTACCAACGAGTTCATTGATACTTGGGCAGTTTACACAAACAGATTTCGCCTTCTCAACAACAAAGGCAACATAGCCTCTAAAAATCTTGGTTCTCAACTGACTGCCAACAGAACCAACCCTACTGAATAACGCGTGAGCAAGCAGGGTGAGGGTCCTATCATTGTAACTAAAAGCGCCATTTTCGACAATAAGGATCTTTTCCACAAGGTAGTCTTCAAGTGAATCACTCAACGCATGGTTTGTGAGAAGGTTGTGCAGAAGATCAAAGGATAGTTCATGGATGATCCCAACCTTCCCATCTTCATGTGAAGGGATACAAGCATCAGACATATTATCTTCAGACCAACAGCCATGAGAATCGAGTAGGGAAAGCAAAATATCAATGTCTGTATTACTGAGTTTGCTGCAAGCATCAACAAAAAGAGAAGGATGCCATTCAGTAGAGAAGATGCATGTTTTAAGAAAGTTCAGAAGCTCTATAGCAGACTGAATTGGCATATTCTGATTGCTGGAGTTAGAAACTAAAGCAGCAGCAGGTGGTTGTTCGCATCCATCTATAGATCCAACAGAACGCGCTGTCTCAGAAAAAAGATCTCCAAATAGAGCCTCATCCTCATGGCACACTGCATTTTCAATTTCGGATGGTCCAGCAACTTTTGCCAAACTAGAATGGGACCTTTCCATTTTTTGCCTTAATTTCAATCCTTCAGAATGAAGGAAGAAAGCAAGTTGCATCAAATTTTCAACCCATTGGCTTGATGCAGGAAATATCAGTTTTGTAAGCTCTTCAAAAGTGTATCCCTTTAGCAAAGGAACAGATCCATGATGAACAAGGAATGAAAGAGAATTGTTTTCTGAGTCAGTAGAACTGCCAACAAGCTCTGTATCAAAGTCTTTCTGCTCAAAAGGAATCTGGTGCCTTTGTTTTTTCAGATCATTAATGAGTTTCAGAGTATAAACAACAAATCGGGGGAAGAAAGACAAGGGGGGCTTTGAATTTGGTTCAGTTTTGTCATATATCCAAACAGAAGAATCCAAACTCTCTAGTATAGATGCTACAACACATGCTTGGATATTCTGAGCTATATTGCTATTACCAAAAATAACCTGAACATCATGAAGAAATTCTTCGGTAACCATTAAAACAATGCTCTCAAAACTTCCCTCGATAGTAGCATAGGTACTCACAAACTCGAGCTTAACTCTAAACAAATTAGACAAAGTATCAGTAAATGAGGCAACTGCCCTCATCAATGAGGCGTCATATTCAACATACGGAACATCTGTCGTGAGACTTCCAAGTATCTTCAACATTCTCAAAATGAATGATAGCCTTCTTCGAAAATTTTGGCCCAATTCCCGCTCATCAAAAACATCTTGTACTTTAGCTAGTTTATTGCACAGCAAGATCAGGCGAGGAGTGCATTTCCCATGGACAACTGCCCAGTGCTGAGATAGAAAGACAAAAGTGTTGAGATATTGATAATAGGTCTGCTCGCTGAATCCAGATTCTTGTCTGTCATGTGGCATGTGTTTAGAAGCTAATGTCTTCAGAAGCCAATCCATTGATTTTTCCTCCATTGAGCACGGGAAGCCTTTTATGAATCAGTAAAAAAAAATGAAAAGAAAATCAGCACATGGTTAGGTTAGCAAGAAAACTATGACAAGGCAATGATGGGGTGACTATTGGGTATTAATATTATACCTTCTAAACGGCATTTTTTGTAGTCATCCGCATAATCACCACAACAATCATCGACCATTGGCAGCAAATCTACTAAGGCACTTGCAGTTGTAGGTTGTAGTATGTCCACTACCATATTTACTCCATCAACCAAAGCTATCTCTAAAAGATGTATCAT
>Ga0099826_10000967_pt1 | contig 15991 bp, 10 predicted proteins | sample Mtrugardesep15_FD_76830 | JGI IMG/M metagenome (GOLD analysis project Ga0099826, IMG submission 76830) | Root nodule microbial communities of legume samples collected from California, USA - M. trunc garden sep15 | ecosystem: Host-associated > Plants > Roots > Nodule | place: USA: California... | reverse complement strand
GTCTTTGCCCATTTCATCCTCAAATGTATTTTTCAAATACAGATAAATCCATTTGTTGTAAATCGTCGGTGCAACATCTTCAATATTTGTTGTTCCTTTCCAAGATTTTAAAACTCCCAAAACCTCTTTTTCATTATACGAAAGCGATTTATTGTCTAAACTTGCCATCAAATTTTTAACTACCTCAACAGCAACATCAGAAGTATTGTCATAAATCATTTTGCTGATAGCTTCCTTATCCCAATCAGATTTTGCATCTAAAATTCCTGAGATTCTTTTCGCACGATCTTCTGGCAGATAATATCCCGGATATAAATAGCCATTATCTATAGCTTCCGGCTGATTATTCGCAGAATACACATATCCCCAAGCCGGATTCTCAGCTGATGGATTTTCTTCAAAATCTAAAAACTTAGTAATATCGTCTTTTCCGCTTGAACCGTCTAAAATTAAATGTGTATTAACGCCTTCACTATGTCGGTACAATTTCCCGCTCGCCCACCAAGCCACATTTCCTTTGGCGTCTCCGTACATTACATTCAAGCCAGGCGCAGCAATTAAACTCACAGATTTTTTAAAATCAGTAGTGTTTTTAGAGTGAGAAAGACCGTAAGCCGCGTCTAAAATCTGAATCGGTTCTCTTGTGTATGTCCAAGACATTGCAATCGGATTTTTCTTTTCCAAACGATCGATAAAATCATTCATAACTGGACCATGACGTGTAATTTTAACTGCCAAAACAACATCTGAAGAATCTTTAACTTTTATCGTTTTTTTTCTAATTTCATATTTACCGAAACCTATCGGAGTCTGATATTGAGAAGCATCATCAGCTTTATTTTTTTCTTGATAAAAATCGATATCATCATTTTCAAACATCGTTAAACCGTAAGCGTAATCTCTGTTGTGAGCCAAAAGCGGAAACGGAGTTCCTGCCAAATAACAGCCGTATAATTCATGTTTTGGCGTTACAATGTGCGCTTCATACCAAGTTGCAGGTTGCGAAAACCCAATATGCGGATCATTGGCAAAAATAACTTTTCCCGTTTTTGATTTATGCGGACCAACAACCCAGCTGTTACTTCCAACAAATGGCGGAATCGGAGATTGATCCAACATGGCGGTTATAGATTTTGAAATCTCGGTATATTCCTCAGTTTTCTCTTTTGAGATTTTAATTTTTGTATTATTAAATTCTCCTTCAATACCCAAATCTTTCAAATATGCAGCTCCATATTTATTTTTAATATCTGTCAATAATGGATCTGTTTTCTGAGCCATAGCAAAACTAAAAGACATATAACCAAAAATATTATAAACGTCTTTTATGGTAAACTTCTGCTTTTTTACGCCAACCAAAGTAAATTCTATCGGAGTTACTCCTTCTTCGAGGTATTGATTAATTCCGTCCAGATAAGCTTGCGTGAGTTTATAGCTTTCGCTGTTTCTATCCAATTTTGCAATGGCTTTCGCCGAAGCTTCTTCAATTCCAATTCCGGCAAAAAACTTGTCGTTTTTAAGTGCAACTCCTCCAAAAATTTCAGACAAACGACCGGGAGCAATACGGCGTAACAATTCCATTTGCCACAATCTTTCTTGCGCATGCACATAACCAAGTGCCGTCATGGCATCTTTTTCAGAATCTGCATAAATATGAGGCACTCCAAAATCATCAAAATAGACTGTTATTTCTTTATTAAGATTTTTTAATTCTAATAAACCTTCGTACTTAGGCTTTAAATGAAAAATATAGGCGCACAAACCAATCGCAAGAATTACTATAAGAACCAATAAGGCCAGCAGGATTTTTTTAATTATTCTCATATTCTGAAAAAGGATGAAATTTGTAATAATGTAATTTTTCTAAAAAATCTTATAAGAGACAGCCGTCTTTAAAACTCTAAATTTATGTATTTAAAATTAATACTATAAATGTCAATCTATAAAAAAATAGCGATTGTAGTAATTTCTCTGCTAGTTATTGTAATTCTTGCCAACATCGGGTTGAATTACTGGATAAAAAAACAGCTTCCAATCATTATTCACGAAAAAAACAAAACCGCATACAATATCAATTATGAAAAAATTGAAGTTTCTCTTTTTTCTAGAAATATTAATGCCCAAACTTTGCTTGTAAGTCCGAAAAACGAGCCTAAAGACAGTAAAAATGGGCTTTTTTCAAAAATCGAATCCATCACCATAAAACACTTTAACATTTGGGATTTGGCTTTTCGTGACATCATTCAAGCTGAGAGTATCATTATTAATAAACCACGAATCATTTTATACAAAAAAGGCGAAAAATTAATCAATAACAGTAAAAGCATTGAAAAAGAAATTATTGATCCCTTCCGAAAAATTATAGCAGTTTCTAATATTTACCTCAACGACGGATCTGTTGATGTTGTTTCTCTAGATACAGAAAAACCCATTTTCAGCGTTAAAAAAATCCTTTTAAAACTAGAAGGCATTTTAATTACTGATGCTACTTTGAAAGAAAAAATTCCGATTCGATATGAAAAGTATGCTCTAGTTTGCGACAGTTTGTTTTATAGGCCAAATGGTTTCTATTATATCAATATTGGAAAAATAAGTACCGAAAAGAATTTTTTAAAAATCAATAATTTCTCTAATCTTCCTCAATTTGAACGATATGAATTTGTAAAAAGACTCGACAAAGAAAAAGACATTTACAATTTAAAATTTGATTCGGCTCAGGTTGAAAAAATGGATTGGGGATTTAAAAATAATCGCTTTTATTTCAAAGCCAATTCGCTTGTGATCAATCATTTTGATGCCAATATTTACCGCGGAAAAATGCTAAAAGACGACCCAAGCAAAAAATATCTTTACAATCATTTACTGCGAAATCTAAAATTTCCGCTTCAAATTGACACACTTCAGGTTTTGAAATCAAAATTAGTTTACGAAGAAGAACTTGATGTTGCCAAAGGCCCTGGAGTTTTAACTTTTGATAGGTTCAATCTTCAGGCAACTAATTTGCGAAGTGGTTTTGGCTTAAAAAAAATGGATGATGTAAAAATAAAAGTCAAATGTGTTTTTATGAAAAATTCTCCTCTTGATGTCGATTGGCGTTTTAATGTTCTGGACAAAAGTGACGGATTTCATATTCAAGGTGTAATTTCAAATTTTGATGTTCGAGGAATGACGAGATTTACCAAACCGTATATCAATACGACTTTTACTGGAACTTTCAATAAATACCGATTTAATTTCTACGGAAACGATAATGGATCAAAAGGAAATGCTTCTCTAGATTACGATGATCTCAAAGTAAAATTATACAAGAAAAAAAATCCTGAAAAAGAAGCCAAACTTAAAACAGCTGTTGCCAATTTATTAGTCAAAAACGATTCGAAAGACAAGGCCAAAACTGCAGAAGTTGAAGTAGAACGGCTTCAAGACAGATCATTCTACAATCTTTTGTGGAGAAGTATTGCAGAGTCTTTGAAGAAGATTTTGATTTAGTTTTTTGCCACGAATTCACGAATTAGCTCAAATTTTTGTGACTATTTAATTCTAATTACACAAATCAAAAGAATAAAATTCGTGAATTTGTGGCGGAAAAACCTTTTCCATAATGCCGAACCTGACATTTATCAGGTTTTAGGAAAATTTATTTTTTTTCATTTGCTTCTATTTTAATCCGAATACAAATGACAAAAAATAATCTGCATACTTTTCATATTCCGGTAATGGGACTTGCCTATACCATTGACAGTCCTATACGAGTAGCACAGTACGGAATTTCATCTGTTATTGCTCTCGCTGACGATGATCTGATTGAGAAGATGCGTAATTTTTATAGCACTAAATTCAATATTCCTTACGAAGAAATTACTCAAAAATTTCATGACTACCGTGCTGAAAGAATTACCTCTTATTTAAATTTAGTCGATAAGATTGTAAAAGAGAAATTCGAAAATTTCAAAATAGAATTGGCGGAAAGCAAAACAGCTTTAGAAAATTTCATGTCAATGCTGCCGAATACTTCTGATATTAAAAAAGGATTTCAGAATTTACTGGATGATGGAATTGCTTTTAAGGAAAACATTCAAAATTATATTGAAACACATCTTTTTCCTGGAGAAATTGACGTTAACATTATGACGAAATTAGACAAAGATAATTTCATCAAAAACGAACAGCTTCCAATTGAGTTTAATGATGCACATGCGGCTTTAAGGGGTTTTGCAAATAGCAATTTACAATCTTCTGTGGTACTTTCTGCAGGAATGAATCCGAGATTATTTGGGTATTTCGAAAACTTCAAAGATTTTTTCCCAAATGGAAACAACGAGCTCAGAAAGAAAATCATTTTAAAAGTAAGCGATTTTAGATCGGCCATGATTCAGGGAAATTTCTTGGCTAAAAAAGGACTTTGGGTTTCAGAATATCGAATCGAATCGGGGCTGAACTGCGGAGGACATGCTTTTGCAACAGACGGACTCTTATTGGGCACTATTTTAGAGGAATTCAAGCAAAAAAAAGAACAATTAATACAATCGGCCCACGATTTAATGATTAAAGCTTTACAGGCAAAAAATCAGCATTTTCCAGAAAATCCTTTAGAATTGAAAATTACAGTTCAAGGTGGTGTTGGAACTACTGCAGAACATGAGTTTTTATTAGACGAATATAATGTTGATTCTGTTGGTTGGGGTTCTCCATTTTTATTAGTGCCCGAAGCTACTTCTGTCGATAAAGAAACCCGTAATTTATTAATGAATGCCAAAGAAGATGATTTTTATTTAAGTAATATTTCGCCTTTGGGGGTTCCTTTTAATACTTTAAAGGGAACTACAAATGAATTTTTAAAGCAAAAACGAATTCACGAGAATAAGGCAGGAAGTTCTTGCCCGAAGAAATTTTTAGCTTTAAGCAAAGAATACGATCCTCACGGAATTTGCACGGCTTCAAAAAAATATCAGGACATTAAACTAGAAGAACTAGAAGCAAAAAAAGATTCTATATCTAATGATAAATTTGAAAAAAATAAAATCAAAATCACCGAAAAATCGTGTCTTTGTGTTGGTTTGGCTAATGCCTCTTATTTGGAAAATGATATTAAAATAAAAGGTCAAGCTCAAGGAGTAGTAATTTGCCAAGGGCCAAACTTGGCTTATTTTGATCAGGAGGTTTCTTTAAAACAAATGATCCAGCATATCTATCAAGGGAAGTCGATTATTAGAACAAACGATCGTCCGAACCTGTTTATAAAAGAGCTTAAAATGTATATTAGTTACTTTAGAAATGAAATTCAATCTATTTCTGGCGAACTTACAACGGCTCAGCATAAAAAATGGAATACTTTTAAATCTAATCTGTTAGATGGAATTGAATATTATAAAAATTTATTTGAATCGACAATAGCCTTTAAAGGAGACTTAAATCAACTCGATTCTTGTAAATCAGAATTATTTGGTATAAAAATTCCCGTTTCAGAGTTGGTTTAAAAATGAAAACCCCAAATTATCACTAATTTGGGGTTTGTTTTTATTTATAGGAAACTATTCGTTCCTCTTATTTTTGCTATCAATAACAGCTCCAGTTCCTGTACCAACTGCAGCTCCGGCTAAACCACCAATAATGGCACCTTCTCCTTTTTTCTTACTGACAATTGCTCCAGTTGCGGCTCCAACTCCGGCACCAATTACAGCGCCTTTAGCAGTTGCACTCCAGCCTTTCTTTTTGGTTGTTGTCGTTGTGGTAGTGGCCGCCGTTCCATCTTTTTGCTGCACTACTACAACCTTTTCTTTCTGAGCTTCAATCTTTTCCTCATTTAATTTTGCCATTTCAGCCTTCATCGAATCGATAACACGCTGTTTGTTAATCTCAACTTTCATTGAATCAATACTGGCTTGTTTGGCTTTATTTATATCTTCTTTATTTTGTTGTTGACAAGAAGTTAAAAATATCACGGTCAATAAAATATATAAGCCTTTCATGATCTTGTAATTTTAAAATTATACACTACAAATTACGAAATATCTGTTATAACGGTTGTTACAGAATTTTTTTGAAAGTTTATAACATTTGAAGATTGATGTCTGTTTCGCGTTGAGTTTATTCCCCAAGCTGAATGAAATTAATCTCGCAAAGGCGCTAAGACGCAATTTTTTTTTTGACAAACAGTACGGTTACTATTTTAGATAAAACCTTATTTTCCTAAGATTCCTTTTTTAAGAATCTGTCCAAAATCATACATATCTTCATAAGAACAATATAATGGAACTGGCGCCAGACGAATTACATTTGGTTCACGCCAATCTGTAATGACACCATTTTTCATTAAATAGTCGAATAAAGCTCTTCCTTCTCCGTGAAGAAAAACAGATAATTGCGAAGCTCTTTCTTCTGGATTTGTTGGTGTAATGATTTCGAAAGTACTCTCTACCTCTTTATCAATTTCGTGAAGAATAAATTCCAAATATGAAGTAATGTGATCACGTTTTGCAATTAATGCATCCATTCCAACCTCAGCAAACATTTCTACTGAAGCCAAATATGGCGCTAAAGAAAGAACTGGAAGATTACTAATTTGCCATCCGTCGGCTCCGTGAACGGGATCAAAATTTGGCTCCATTTTAAAACGGCGCTCTTTGTTGTGTCCCCACCATCCTGCAAATCTGGGTAAATTTGAATTGTGATGTTTTTCGTGAACGAAACATCCAGAAGCATTTCCTGGACCTGAATTCATATATTTATAACTGCACCAAGCAGCAAAATCTACATTCCAATCGTGAAGTTCTAGTTTGATATTTCCGGCAGCATGTGCCAAATCCCAACCTACTTTGGCTCCAACTTTTTGCCCAGCTGCAGTGATGGTTTGAATATCGAAAACTTGTCCGGTATAATAATTTACTCCGCCAATTAAAACCAAAGCCAACTCATCACCAACTTCTTCTATTTTTGCCAAAACATCTTCCAAACGAATATTGTGTTCTCCTTCTCTTCGTTTAATTTCTACAATTGCATCTTCAGCTTTGTATCCGTGAAAGTTTACTTGGCTTTGAAACATATATTGATCTGATGGAAAAGCCTTTTCTTCACAGATGATTTTATAACGTTTCCCTTTCGGCTGATAAAAAGAAACCATCAGCAAATGAAGATTTACTGTCAAAGTATTCATTACCGTAACTTCTGACGGAAGCGCTCCAACAATCTTACTCAATGGTTCTGCAAATCTTTCCTGATAATCCCACCAAGGTTTTTCAGCATAAAAATGACCTTCGACAGCTAATTCTGCCCAATCATTCATTACTTCATCAATGTATGCTTTGGTTCGTTTTGGCTGTAATCCTAAAGAATTCCCCGTAAAATAGATAACTCGTTTATCGTTTACTTTAGGAAAAATAAATTGCTCTTGATAATGGTTTAATGCATCTTTCGAATCTAGCTCTCGTGCAAATTCGCGTGTATTTTGAAAAGTCATTTTGTTTTTGTTTTGCCTGCTAAAATAACAAATTTTGTTTGGTTTGTTTCAGGTTGATATGCTTTGTGTGTTTTTTTAACGCAAAGTTCGCAAAGTCTTTTTTTATTAAGGCTAACATTTACAAACGCTAAGTTCGCAAAGCTTTGCGTTCTTTTGTTTCTGGTAAACAGATACTGAGCAAAAAATCCTTGCTCCCGATAGCTATCGGGATTGCGTTTAAATTTCGCACCGAAAGTCAAACTTGAAACTTTAAACTTGAAACAAATAAAAAACCCGACAGCTTCTAAAAAACTGTCGGGTTCTTATATTGAAAAATTAATTCCTATTAAAGAATTAACATCGCATCTCCGTAAGAATAGAATTTGTATCCTTCTTTGATTGCTTCTTCGTATGCTTTTTTCATTAAATCGTGACCACAGAAAGCAGAAATCATCATTAATAATGTTGATTTTGGCGTGTGGAAGTTTGTAATCATACAGTTTGCAATACTGAAATCGTGAGGAGGGAAAATAAATTTATTTGTCCATCCTTCGTAAGGATTCAATGTATTTGCAGAAGAAACAGAACTTTCGATTGCACGCATAGAAGTTGTTCCTACAGCACAAATACGTTTTTTCTTTGCTTTTCCTTCGTTTACAATATCACAAGCTTTTTGTGTAATGATTAATTCCTCAGAATCCATTTTGTGTTTAGATAAATCTTCAACCTCAACTGGATTAAAAGTTCCTAAACCTACGTGTAAAGTTACCTCAGCAAAATTTACTCCTTTGATTTCTAATTTTTTCAAAAGGTGTTTCGAGAAGTGCAAACCAGCAGTTGGTGCCGCTACAGCTCCTTCTTCTTTTGCGTAGATAGTTTGGTATCTTTCAGCATCTTCTGGAGTTACATCTCTGTTGATGTATTTAGGAATTGGAGTTTCTCCAAGCTCAGTCAATTTGTTTCTGAATTCTTCATAAGAACCATCGTATAAGAAACGTAAAGTTCTACCACGAGAAGTTGTATTGTCAATTACCTCAGCAACTAACGAATCGTCGTCACCAAAATAAAGTTTGTTACCAATACGGATTTTTCTAGCAGGATCTACTAAAACGTCCCATAAACGTTGCTCTGAATTTAATTCTCTTAATAAGAAAACCTCAATTCTAGCTCCAGTTTTTTCTTTGTTTCCATACAAACGCGCAGGGAAAACTTTTGTATTGTTAAGAATTAAAACGTCTCCGTCATCAAAATAGTTGATCACGTCTTTAAACATTTTATGTTCGATAGTGTTTTTTTTACGGTCAATTACCATTAAGCGAGATTCATCTCTGTTTTCTGCTGGAAATTCAGCCAAAAGTTCTTTCGGTAAATTGAAATTGAAGTGTGATAATTTCATATTTGAATTGTTGATTTTAGAGTGTAGTTTTTAGATTTGTTTATCTAAAATTTTAAATCGGTTGCAAATATACGATTGTGAGATAGGCGTTGTCAAGTGTTTTGGCTTTTATTTTCAAAAGTCCTTGATTTTGTGAGGTTTCGAGAACCATTAAAAATGTGTTTTTTTCTATAAAAAACATTTTCAACATCTTATTGTCATTTCGACGAAGGAGAAATCTTCGCTAGAAACTCGACAAAGATTAGATTTTGATTGCGTAGCTACTTGCGAAGATTTATCCTTCGTCTAAATGACAAACTTTGCGATTATATTCAAACTTGGACATAAAAAAACCTCTGGTTGAAACCAGAGGCTATGTCTTATTATGCTTTAATTTAAATGAACTTATATTTTCTTATATGGTTCAAAAAAAATTACAATTCTGAAATTTGAAAGTTTAAAGCCTTTAAATCGTCCCAAAAATCTGGATACGATTTTGAAACAACTCCTGCATCTTCTATAATAATTGGAACTTTTATTGCCAACGGCGCAAAAGCCATTGCCATTCGGTGATCATTATAGGTTCCGATTTTTACATCGTGATTTATAGTATCAGATTTTACTAGAGTCAAGCTATCATTAGTTACAGAAATATTAGCTCCTAATTTTGTAAGTTCTGTTTTAAGCGCTTCTAATCGGTCTGTTTCTTTAATTTTTAAAGTATGAAGACCTATTAAATGACATCCAATTCCTAAACCTAAACAAGTCACTACAATTGTTTGCGCAATATCTGGCGTATTGTTCAATTCAAAATTTACATCTTGATAATTGAATCCTGACACTTTTTCCAAAGTCATCTTATTGTTTTGGAAAGTAGTTTTTACTCCCATTTTTTCATACAGCGAAACTAATTCAGAATCTCCCTGAAGGCTGTTTTCTTTATAACTGCTCAAAGTTATTTTAGCAGATTCAGATAAAGCAACCAAACTAAAGAAATAAGAAGCAGAACTCCAATCCGATTCTACAACCATTTCTTTTGATTCGACAGCTTCTTTTGGATAAACTTTGATTACGTTTCCTTCAAAGCTTGTTTTGATATCTAAATCTGTCAGCAAAGCCAAAGTCATTTTAATATACGGAATCGAAGTAATCTCACCTTCTAAAGTCAATTCTAATCCATTTTCTAATTTTGGAGCGACAAGCAAAAGTGCCGAAATATATTGGCTGCTCACATTTGCTGCCAAAGTAACTTTTGAAGCCGTAACTTTTTTTCCTTTGATTCGAATTGGCGGATAACCTTCTTCTTTTTCATAAGAGATTTCAACCCCCAATTGTCTTAAAGTATCAACCAAAATTTTGATTGGGCGTTCCTGCATTCTGCTAGAACCTGTCATAACCACTTCTCTACCTTCGTTTACAGCAAAATAAGCAGTCAGGAAACGCATTGCAGTTCCGGCGTGGTGAATATCTACGATTTCATCATTTCCTACTAATGCTTTCTGCATTACTTCGCTATCGTCTGAGTTTGAAGTATTGGCTAAAGTAATATTTGGGAATAAAGCTTTTAGAAGCAATAAACGGTTCGTTTCACTTTTTGAACCGGTGATATTTAGTTGCGAATCATCAATGGTGAATGGTGAATTCGTGCTTAATTTTAAATTCATTTTTTTAATTGTAAGTTGTGAATTATGAATTATGAATGATTAGAAACATAATTCAGCCCCGCAATTTACCACTCCCCATTCATAATTCAAAATTGAAAACTCATAATTCAAAACTTATGAGTGATATTTCACAATTATTTCAATTTATCATTGTTTTTGTGACGATCTTTATCTCTAACCGATTTTAAATCCATTTTTTTGTCGAAAGCCGCTTGCAAATCGATTCCTGTTTGATTGGCTAAACATAGCACAACAAAAACAACATCTGCCAATTCTTCTCCTAAATCTTTGTTCTTATCGCTTTCTTTTTCAGATTGTTCTCCGTAACGGCGTGCAATAATTCGGGCAACTTCACCTACTTCTTCTGTAAGCTGCGCCATATTAGTCAATTCGTTAAAGTAACGAACTCCGTGTTCTTTTATCCAAGTGTCAACAGCTAATTGTGCATTTTTCAAATCCATCTTCTATATCTTTTTAAGAATTATTTTTTCATTTTGGCTTACGATCATCTTCTGAAAAAACTCTTTTATCATTCCGTAATCCTCAGCTGCAAAAATACTATTGTTGATTTCTTTTTGGCTCACAATTTGAATTTTGTTTCCAGCAACCGAAAAATTTAAGATATAAGACATCTGTTTATCCTCTGAAGTTATCTTTACCGGTTTTGGAATAGATTCTACAGCATAGTTTTCTGGAATTTGAATACTAAAATTAAATCTTTCCATATTTTTATATCCAAAATAGATAGGCATTTGCCTTTTTTCTTGGCTAAAAGGATTTTTATTTCTGGTAAAAAACAATAATGGATCGATAAAAATCTTACCATCAATAATATCTAAACGGTTATTTGATGTAAATGAAAAAGTTTCTACAACAGATTGATCCAAATTTGATTTCTGATTTTCTATTGAATAATTTGAAATCTCTACATCTCCCAAATTATTTTCAAATTTCTCCAGATAAACGTCCTCTGCTTTACCATTATTTTCTTCTCTAAAACTATATGCATCATAATCTGTCCTTTGAACTCTTATTTGACCATTCATTTTTCCATCTGGATCAATTTTAGCCATCAAGCCATAAATTTCTTTCGACTGTGCTACTGGATCTAATTCAATTTCTTCCGAACTCCCATCTTTTTTAATTAGTCGCCCTTTCCAATTTAAAACATTTAATGGTAAAATGTTCGGCGCCGTGAGTTTGTGAGTAGCATCCAAAAGAATTCTTTTACCATCAATTTCTGCTGCTGCTATTACATAATTAAATCCAGTTCTTGTGGGATAAACCGGAAGTCCGTTTTGAATTGTACTTACCAAAACAGGATTTGCTTCTATACCAGCTGCGCGAAGCATGTTTATCAAAATAAAATTTATTTCTGCAACATTTCCAGTTTGTTCTTTATAAGCTTTTTCAACTCCTTTTTCTGTGTAATAGCTATTAATTTCGTTCCAGTTCATTCGATTTTTAACATACGTAAAAATCAGATTTAATCTTTCTTTTTTATCTTCTACGTTGGTTAATAATTTATTCAAATCATCTGTAAACAAAGTGCCTTGATTAAGCTGTTTTCCAAAACTTTCGTCTTTAAAAATAGTTTTTGCAACACCTTCCCAAGTTAAACTGTAGTCTTTAACAGGCTGATCAGGCAGACGAACTCTTTCTAATTCTTGCTGAATACTTCCTCGATAATTTTCTAAATTATTAACATAAGGTTCCTCTTTTAGCGCTGGAACATCTTTTCCTTTAAAAAAGGTTTCAATTTGTTTATAACTAAATGAGCTTGTCTGGCTGTAAGCATTATCAAAGCTCTGACTGGCACTTGTAAATTTAGATTCTGTTTCGAGCGGAATTCCTCCAACTAAGAGCGGTTTATAAATGTAAAACTCTGGAATCTGTGTTTTATAATAAAAATAATCAACAGGAATATCAAACTGAATATCAAAATCTGGAAATTTAATAAGATTTTCAGATCTTAAAACATATTTGTACTCAATGATAGAACCGACTTTTACATTTGGCAAGGTAATCGTCTTTTCCTTCCAATACTTATTAATCTTGGTTTTAAATTCTCCCTGGTTGTTTAGTTTTGTTTTTACAATGTTTCCATTCTCTAAATTATACGTCACGGCTTCTGAAAATTCTAAACGATCTTCGTTTAACTTTTCGTACCCAGTATAAAAGCGTACTTTCTGGTCGGCCCAGTTTAAACCTTCTTTCTTATATATTTTGATTTTTACTTCACAGACATGATTTGCGTAGAATCCAACATCTTTGTTATATCCAAAATAAGTCCTTCCTTTTTTAAACAAGATAGCAGCGGGTGCGCTGCTATCTTTAGGATGAACTTTCTCATTTAATTCTGCGATTGTTACTTTGCCCAATTCATAATTTTGAGCTTGAATGATTATTGTACTCCAAAAAAAGGCGATACAAATCAGGAGAAATTTCGGCATAATTTAAATACGTTTTAAAACGACTTTTTCTGTTTCTTTAGCAATCATGGTCTTGTAATATTCTTTCAGCATATCATACTTTTCAGCGGAAACAATAGCTTCATTTATCTGATGTAGAATAGACAATTGTAAAGTATCTCCATTGGATGCAATATTAAATTTAAAAGCACCAAGATTATCTTCCATTGTTACAGCTGCAGGAGCCGGCAATGTTTCCACTGCAAAACCTTCTGGAATTTTAATCGTGATATTATACTTATCAGCAAACGGATAACTAAAATCAACTGGATATTCTCTCACTTCCTGTTTAAAAGGATTTTTATCATTGGTAAAAAATAGCATCGGATTTAAGTATATTTTATCGCCAATCAGCTCGCATAAATTATTTCCTGTAAAAGAATAAGTTTCTATAATGGGAAGAAGCACATCTTTTTCATTTGTCTTGGAGTACTCACTAATTTCTATTTTATTATTTTGGTTTTCTAGTTTTTCTAAATATTCTTCTTCTTTTAAACTTTCAATGTTGCTTCGTGTAATCATTGCATTATAATCCATGCATTGTCTCCTTGTTTTACCAGTAATTTTTCCATTACTGTCAATACTATAATTCATGAAAACATTGTCTGCCGAAGTTTTTTCTGGCATTAAATTAATCTCTTCAGATGTTCCATCTTTTCGTATTAATCTTCCTGACCAGTTTAGAACTCTTAACGGCAAAATATTTGGAGTCGAGAATTTTTCTGAGGCGTCTAACAAAATATGTCCGTTTGGAGTTTCTACTGCAGCAATCACATAATTAAATGCCGTTCTGTTGGGAAACAACGCTATTCCGTTTGAACGCGTACTTACCAAAACTGGATTTGCTGTTAATCCTGAATAACGTAACATTGCTGTCAGCATTAAATTTATGTCGGCAATATTTCCCGTTTTTTCTTTGTAGGCTTTCTTAACACCATTATCACAGCCATAACCATAATAATTATTCCATTTTATATTTGATTTTACGTGATTTAAAATAATTAAAATTTTTTCCTCAGGCGTATTAATTCCTGATAGTAATTTTTTCAAATCATCTTCAAAATAACCTGTTTTATTTAATTCTGGACCAAAATCGTCATACTCATAAATTGTTCTCACTACCGAAGCCCAATCTGTAGAATATTCTTTAAGGACCTGATTTGGAAATTTTGTCATTGATAATTCATGAGAAACAGAAGATGTGTAATTATCAATATTATTTACATATGCCTCGTCTTTCATTGCTGGAAAATCTACGGCTTTATAAGTAACTTGATTTTCCATATAACCAACATAATCAGTTGAAAAATTAGTTGTTACCAAATGTCCGCCAGATCTTCCTTTACTTTCTAAAACTATACTTTTGGAAACGCTCGTGGTTGACATCTTTGGAAAAAAATAACCTTTTTGTCTTGGACTGAAAGTGTAATATTCTGGAATATGAGTAGAAAACTCAGAATAATTGACTGGCACACTTGTTTGGAAATCCCAATCTCTAACAAATGCACGTGGACATCTAATACTATACTTAAATTCAATAACTGAGCCTTCTTTTACATTAGGCATTGTTATTTTTTTTAGGCCTTTATATTTATTTAATACCTCATCAAAAACACCATCGCTTTTAAGCTTCGTTTTTTCAATTTTACCACTTACAACATTATAAGTCACAGCATCTGAAAAAGATACTTTCTCTTTTAAGTCGGAATTGTTAAAATACCAAACATCTTGATTCGCCCAATCAAAACCTTCTTTTTTGTATATTTTGATTCTGGTTTCTACGTCGGTAACTGTGACAAAACCATCATTAACATCATATTCAATTCTTGCGACTCCTTTTTTATATAAAATCGCAGCAACTGCTGATGAATCTTTTGGATGTACCTTCTGTTCCAATTCTGCAACAGACACTTTTCCTAGTTTAAATTCCTGCGACATAGCTTTTGAAGCAATCAATAAAATCACACTAAGGCTAAATAATTTAATAATCTTCATCGGTAATTTTTGGTTTATTTTGGTTTTATAATTGTTAGTTTTTGGTTAGGACTATTTTGGCATTGTCGTTTCTTGAAACTTGTTCCATAAACAAACGGTATTCATCATATTCTTTGTTAGAATATTTTCCTTTGTTAAGGAACATCGATCTTTTATATGTTAATTTGTTATTGTCCTTTTTGATGATTTCAGTTTTGTATTCGCCAAATTTTCCTTTTAGCTCATAATTCTGGGGAAGAAATTCAATACTGTAGCCATCAGGAAGATTGATCTCGATTTCATCTGTATCGAAATAGCCACGCTGAATTTGAAATGGATTTTTGCGGTTTCGCACTCGTTTTATATTTCCTGTATATTGATTAAAAGCATCAACCACAAAAATCATTTTATTACCCGTCAACGTTCCGTAATTTGCTGCACTTAACTGAACATCTTCAGTAAAACGAATATTCTCTTTATCGTTTGTAAAAGTAATTTTGCCCAATTTCAAGTTGTTGATATTATCCCAATACTCTTTGTAATGTTCTTCTCTTTCGTTTGGCTGCATGGTTTCTACTCGAGATTTAGATGCATATTGACTTCCTTGTGATGCAATTTTTAATGCTCCTGAGAAATTTCCAGATCCATCAATTGTGTAAGTTCCTTTTCCATCTTGGATATTTCCTCGATCGTCGTACATTTTAGTGCGAACAATTTCTCCTCCTTCTGGTTTTACAACCAAAACATCACGATCGTCTGTAAAAGTTCCTTGATAGCCAAATGGATCATCCTGACTTGTACATTCTAGCCAGATGTAATTATCTTTATTCGGAATTGCCAAAATCATATGGTTTCCTTGCATCGAAACAAAATCAGACTGAATATCTGCTTTGTAACGATCGCCGTATAAAATGGTATTGTAAGACGGAACATCTACAACCTGCAAAAGTGCTTTTGTATAATTTGACAATGCTTTGCAATCGCCATATCCTAAACGATCGACATCGTTGGCCAGCATAGGTTTCCAGCCGCCAATTCCAACTGCAATGTTTACATATCGGGATTTTTTCTG
>Ga0099826_10000965_pt1 | contig 15995 bp, 6 predicted proteins | sample Mtrugardesep15_FD_76830 | JGI IMG/M metagenome (GOLD analysis project Ga0099826, IMG submission 76830) | Root nodule microbial communities of legume samples collected from California, USA - M. trunc garden sep15 | ecosystem: Host-associated > Plants > Roots > Nodule | place: USA: California... | reverse complement strand
TATGCCAATAATTTCCTTTAAAAAGCATACTACATATAGTCATATATGGGGCTGAAATTTCAGTACCAAATATTCAGTTTTTTTTTCTTTCTAATCCAAGACACCCTTAGCTTCTTGATTTTGTTTCACTTTTGAGAATGAATTCGAAAGTTAATGCAGCATGCACTTGATGTGTTGGATTGCAACTCGACCTAGTCTATTGCAAAACCCAATTCTAAGCAACACCATGCGCTGTTTTGTAGTTCCATCACTGAATTCTCTTTTCTTTGGAATTCATTGTCAAAGCTCTTTGTAAAATAATGGTAATGCGTAGACAATTGTTTTGTTTCTAAATGTTGATATTGATCTTCAGGTGTGAACCTTTCCCCACCTACCCACGGACATATGATCTGCTTCATGCAAATGGACTTCTGTCACAATTCATTTCAGAACGCTGCAGCATGATAGATTTATTCTTGGAGATGGACAGGATACTACGACCAGAGGTATGATCTTGGTGTTTATATTCCTTTTTTGTGATCGCGCTGGAAAGTTTCATTGTTAATTTTTTTAAGGTGTAGTCGAACAGTAATCGTGTACTTTCCATCCTCTTTGGGAACAACCTTCAGAAAGGATGATCTCATCTTGACAGATAATTGTTTATAAGCGAGTTGGCTCTAATGAAGCATGCTCTTTATTGTTGTGATTCCCATATGAAATACTATAATATTGGATTTGTGTGTTTTTGAATACAAGTAGTTGTCGATCTCAGTAATGTGAAGGTCTATGAAGCCTAATTTTTTAATACACGTCGTTATTTTTGCAGGGATGGATCATTCTTTCTGATACAGTGGGAACAATTGAGATGGCTCGCACGCTTGCAACTCAAGTACGTTGGGAAGCCAGGATAATTGATCTTCAGAATGGCAGTGACCAACGGTTACTTGTTTGCCAGAAACTATTTTTGAAAAAATGATTGAGCACTAATATATCTCACCAATCACCATGACAGATGAACACAATTTTTTTGCTCTGGTAATTACTCTAGACTCTTCATTTCACTATTCAAACTGGGTAAATTTTCTTGATTTGGTAAAAATGGGTAGCATTTTAATTAGTTTAAAACATCATGGTTGCGTTGAAAAAAGTTGTGCCCGTCATGTGAGACTTTTAAGGTCTGAATTGGTCATGATACAGACTCCTTCGGATATGGATCATGTTTTGGCTCTAACACAGGGTCCCATGTGTCATCCTGTAATATTGTCAGATCAAAAGCATCCATGATAACTAAAGTCCTCCTAGAAACTCTGCAATTCAGAAAATGGTGTTTATACTGACAGCTATGAATTTGCCTAGCTATAGCATACATCTGAAATAATTTGTCACCATTTATACAATTTCAGGGAACGGATTGTTTTAACTGGCACGTGTATATATAGAGCTCCGAGCCTTGACTTCAATCTTTACCACAATAGGTTCAAGATATTGAAGAAACTGTAGATTGTGAAAGGTTCATGTTGAATTTAGCTACAATTCTTTTTTTTTTTTGTCAAGGTTGTTGGTAGTAATTCATTGATCCAATATCTTGTTAGCATTTTTTTATTCTTCTTTATTTCTTTATTGATCATTGGACTTCTAGCAACAATTATGTTGAACAATCTCCAGTTTTTGAGAACGAATGTGAATGGCCACGAAATTCAGGAATGAACGTGGGGTAGAGAACACACACACATTCACACACACAGGCATTGCATAACAATTTTGTTTGTTGATTTTCTTCAAATATACTTTCAATTTTAAGAGACTATTTTTAAATTAAAATTTCAAAGGAAAAACATTCAAAATGGAGAAGAATAATGCTCTTACAGTGTTTTTGCGAACACAATTCCACACAACCAGAACTCGAAAGGACTTTATAGTACCACATTAATCTCTTTAGTAAGTGAACAACACCATGGATTTTTTCTGTAGAGCCATTTGATATGTAGGTACTCCCTCCGTTCCATATATAGCAAATACATGAACTTTCCTTGACCCATTTGTATTTATAATTAGGAGGGAGTCTCAAATACTAGAATTTAGCAAGTAGCATTCTTACTAAGAGACTTGCTTGATGCCATCTTTGCTTCAGTTCACAATTCACCTACACGTTTAAGCTAATGCAGCAATTGCAGTTTACAAATTTTATGAAAAAATTGAGATCTACTGACGTGCCATTGTATTCATTTAAAACAAACCTTCACAATGTAATTAATTTGCTTTTATGCAAAAAACATTTCCCAAACTCCAATTGATACCATGTCAATATACATTCTCTATTATCTAAATATATATTTTTTGGTATGCTCTAATTAACTTATTTTAATCATTCATTTATAAATTGAATACACGAAAGTCATCAATTGTAAAATAGTAAAGGCAGCCAATCCATCGCCATTTTTGTGACATGACAAGGAGGTGCTACCAATTCAAGGACGATGATGTCCTACCAATTCAAAAGCTAACGTTTTAAAATTTTCAGGGTAAATGACAAGTTAATATGTAGTCTAATAATACCGTGGAATGTGGGGGGTGTGGGAAAAAGGACAAAGTGTGCTGGGACATTTTTGAAAAGTGATAAAGTGTGGGGTATACTTAAAAGGTACTGGGGTTTGTTTAATAACAACGGTTATTTTACTTGTTTGCAGGTTAAGTGTATTTCATCAAGAAAATTGCTCTTCTCCCATACAAAATTGCTCACTCCTAAGTGAATTGACCAAAATAATTTTAATGTGAGTTAACTCACGTTGATGTATAATCTATGTGACTTAATGTTGAACGTGAGTTAAATTTTGTTCCGAATATCAACGTGAGTTAACTTATGTTGGTTGCCTTTTCTTTATTTTTAATATATCACTTCAAACTTTCAATTACACAATATATCAACCTAGATTCTATATAATGTGCATAACATTCTTGCAGTATTCTCATATGATTGTTATCTTCAGGGTTTAATGTCCACATCGCATAAACAATTGGGATAAATATAGTCAAATCTACTTCAAGAATAATTGTATGCAAGTGTAAATCATATATGGCCAGCAAGTTTCAAAATCTTATTAACAATCTATGATATTTTAATTCTATCAAACATTTATTGATCTTTATTACGAGACTCTAAAAATACATTATTTTATATATTTCCATAGAGTTTAAATCAATTAACCTAAATATTTAAAAATACCATGATTTCCTTAAATCCTGATTTTTCTTAAAGTTTGTAATAATAAAAAAAAAAACACTTAGAAAAATGCACATAGGTATTTTTTTTCATTACTATCTGGTGCTATTGAAATTGAATGAAAATCGATACAATTGAAACTAAAACCATGAATAATTAAAATAGCAAGTACCTTGATAATGAAAGTAAAGTTTTCAGGATTTGTCCCGTATCATATATGAAACCATGAATTTCTTTCACTGGATGACCATCACAAAGAACATCCCACCCACTACAATATTCAATTATATTAAAAACTATGTAATGCAAGATTAAATTTACCATCAAATAAAAGTACTATATGCTAATTTTAGTTTATATTATAAGAAAACATGTTGTTTTGGGTTGTCTTTTTTCCTTTCAATTATACCCTTAAACAAATTTTACTATAAGAATGCTATTTTATTGGTGTCATTCAAAAATAAAATAATTTATTTTATATTTGTTATATTTTTTGTATCATTTAAAAAGATAAGTTTAATTTGTTACAATATCAAAGCGCAAAATATATATTATATATACTTATAATTTTAATAAAAATAAAAAAATAATCAATATTTTTTATATATAAATTATTGTTTGTAATTTATACGCGTTAAAGCAATAAAAAGATGAGACAGACAGACATATAATACTCGTCTAAACGTTAGTAATAATAAACAAAATTAGGGAGTGAGGATTATTGTTAAATATCTTGAATAAATTAGGACACTATTTGTCTCAAACAAGAGGACGGAGCTTTGGAGGTTAGGAGGATTAGGGAGTTTGATTTGTCTCTTTTAGGCAAATCGTGTTGGTAGTTGAGGGAGAAAAAAATGTTTGTTGTGGTATCGAGTCTTACTAGCAAGGTATGGTGAGGAAGGTGGGACTATAGGCGATAGTGGAAAGATTAGCTTCGATGTGGTAGAATAATTTGTCTAGCATTAGGTTGGGCGATGGAAAGGGGGCCGATAGTTAGTTTATGATCACTTACATCGTGAGATGGAGGATGGCGTAGGAACTCTATTCTTGTGGGATCCTTGGTTGGAGGGAGGAATCTTGAAGGATAAATTCAGTCGGATATTTTTATCTTTCTATTAATAAATTAGCGACCGTTGCGGAGATGTTCTTGTTGAGTTGGGGGAGGGTGGCGAGGCTTGGAAATGGCGAAGGAGGCTATTTGTTTGGGAGGAAGAATTGGAGAGTAATTGTTGTACACTATCATTACCAATTGTTTTGCAGACTGCAGCGAATGACAAATGAATTTGGCAACCTCATGCCCCTTCAAAATACAACGTTTCTAGTGCTTACAATTATTTGACATCAAGGGTTCAACCTCTGATCAATGATCCCAATTATTCTCCTTTTTATTTGATCTAGCTTTCTACTATTTGGACTATTTGGCGTGATAGGAATGCTAGAGTCTTTCAACATAAGAGAGATTCTATTAATCAACTTATAGACAAAATTAAGCTCCACTCTTTGTGATAGTTGAAAGCAAATCATCCTAACTTTGTTTTTAATTATCACATGTGGTGACTTAATCCCTTACTATTTATGGGAGTTCGAATTTAGCTGTATTTAATTTCAAATTCTGGTTCATTTTTTTAGCATGCCTGCTCTGTGGCTAAAACACTAAGTTTTTTCTTGATTCTTTAATGTAACTTATACTTTAACCTTAGTTCTTTGACACTTCTTGAGCTCGAAAGAATAAGTTATATTTTATATATTCCATTTTAGCTAATTAAAAAAAAAATGTTTTATTATCACTCCCTCCTATTTGCGCGCTTTATTCCTTCCTCTTTCAAAATTTGACATCCAACGGTTGAGATCTAGTCTTCCACAACTTCCTCCACCTATATAACCACTCTACCCTACATTCCCTTCTTCCTCGCTCGCACTCTTCTTCTTCTCCATTCACAGAAATCACAAACTTCTTCTTCTTCTTTCCTCTTTCTAATAACACAACACAACAATGTCGACGGAGAAAGAGCGAGAAACTCAGGTTTACATGGCCAAGATTGCTGAACAAGCCGAAAGATACGAAGGTTTGCATTTCCTTCATTCATTTCCACATTCCTTTAATCAAATTATAATTCACGTGTAAATTATTTATGTGAAAATTCATCTAACTGGTTTGATTTCGAGTTTTGTTAAATTAAGTTGTATTGAACGTTAAAATTTCGAGAAATGTGAGTATTGAAAACCAATTCTGCATGCGTTGGATACAATTTATTTTGAGGAAATTAAATTTTTTGTTGATAATAGTTGATTGATTCTACCCGTATGAGATCTTAAAACATTTTGATTTTAATTTCAAAATTGAATCAATCTCATCTTAGATTGATTCTTATGGATTTTTTTTTAAATTAATTAATTTGATCAAAATGCAATATAAAAAATGTTGCAATGTATACCATCTTGCATGGTTAAACTGATAATGAGTTGTTATGTAGTAAGGAGAGTATATAAGACAGAGGAGAGTATAGTGGAATCACCATGGATCACTAGAGACAGAGAAAGACCTTAAAAAACTATAAGAGTGTGTTTGGATGGGGGAATGTTTTGAGGGAATGTAATGTTACGAGGGAATTTAAATACTTTGAGGTGAATTCCATTATTTGGATGGGGGAATGTAATGTAATGTTGAGGAAATGTAATGTTAGGAGGGAATTCAAATACTTTGAGGTAAATTGCCTAGAATTTTAAATTCTTTAAAATTTCCAAATTACCTCATCCAAACACACTCTAAGAGAAATCATTAAAAAAGATTTTGAGATTAATGAGTTGGACCGAAGTGTGGTTATGATAGAATATTATGACGTAATTTGATCCACGTAGCCAACCCACTTAGTGGGGTTAAGCTTGGTTGTTGGTAATATACAAATTGCAATGGGTCTTTTGGCTTCATAGCATTAGAGGTCGTTGATGTTAAAAGGGTCATGCATAACAATGTTGCGTCTTCTAGATCTATGAATGTTGTTTTCAAGAGGATTGATTTTGCCATTCAAAAAGAATTAGCGGTGCATCTTGTTGCCCGTTTGCCTTCCATCCTAGTGTAATTTCCATGAGCTGATCAACTTGTAAAAGATTAAAAAAAGCTCCACCATCATATTTTCCTGAGGAAAAAAATTAATGAATGATGTTATATATTGATAGAGCAGTGTTATATGTCATGAATTTTTTATTCGTGAAACTCCAGGAAGTCTGTTAAGAGTTAAAAAGAGATAGCAAAACCGCTTAAGTTTGGAATTTGACGGAAATCGCCTTGAGTAGTGATGTTAGATAACCAATCACAATATTGATATTCCTTTCTGAAACTTCAGACATATATGTATATATGATGCAGAGATGGTTGAGTGCATGAAGACAGTAGCAAAACTTGATGTTGAGCTAACTGTGGAAGAGAGGAATCTTCTCTCAGTGGGATATAAAAATGTCATTGGTGCAAGGAGAGCCTCATGGCGCATTATGTCTTCAATTGAACAGAAAGAAGAGGCTAAGGGAAATGAGAACAATGTGAAACTGATCAAGAGTTATTGCCAAAAGGTTGAGGAGGAACTATCAAAAATTTGCAGCGACATTCTCACAATTATTGACAAACATCTGATTCCTTCTTCCACGACAGGGGAAGCTACTGTTTTCTACTACAAGATGTGAGTCATAATGTCTTACTTGTGCCAGTTTCTTGGTTAGTTTAATAACTGTCTGCTATTGAAAATTTGTTTTCAAATGGACTAAAACTGCTTGTTCCATTTTTTGTAAATGGATTTTAATGCTGTAAAAAGTTCCTGCACACAATTGGTGTAGCATCAAAAAAAATTTCCGATCATTGGATGAAAGATCACACAACGCACATTTAATTAAGTTTGTATTTTAAGTCTGAATTATTAAACTGACAATATGAATTCATAAATGTATCATATATTAGTATAACATCAGAGATAAATAAGCTTGTATGATCCAGGAAAGGTGACTATTATCGATATCTTGCTGAGTTCAAGACCGATCAAGATAGGAAGGAGACAGCTGAGCAGTCACTGAAGGCATATGAGGTTAGTATCTGATATTTCCCTCATTTATTTCACCAATTCACATATAATTTCTTGTGTTTTTTTTTTTATCTATATGGTGTTGTTGTTTTAATATACATTATATTTCTATTTCTATTATTAGGCTGCTTCAGCAGCTGCAAGCACAGATCTTCCATCAACACATCCAATCCGTCTTGGACTTGCACTCAACTTCTCTGTCTTCTACTATGAGATAATGAACTCTCCTGAAAGGCAAGTTACTTTACTTACACTCTTTATTAGCTTTTGGGCTCAAATGTACTGGGTTTGGTAGTGTGTTTAGCAAGTTACTGATTTTGTGTCGTCTGGAAGTAAGATTCATGCAGTCAAAAATAAACTTTCATAATCACGGGTTTTTTAATAGCGAAGACAGTGAAATGCAGTGCCCCCTCTTACTTTGCATGATTGAAGTTTGAATTTCATATCTTTAGTTAGGCCCATTTGACCCAAACTAGTTTTTCACACCCACACAGGGAGAAAATTGTTTAAATAATATTTATTATTTTTTGAATCGGCAAAATATTATTAACCAACAAGCCCGTGCGAGAAGCACTAATAAACTCGGGTGGAGAAAAAAAAATACAAACAAGGGGAAATCGGTTGCCATACAAAACATTGGCTCGAACAAAAACCCCTTAAAAAACCACAAATTATTTTGTTTAAATAATTGATGTTAGAACTTTTTTTTAATCAGTGTCTTAACATTCGGGTTGGTGATTGTTTAGAGCAAATGTATAGGTAGACAAATATAAATATGAATACATGAATAAAAATACCAATCCACCACAATGGTTGATACAAATACCACAAATTGCCATGTAACATAACTGTTAAAGGGCAAATCCAATGCCTACTTAAATACATAGCAATACAAAATACCAATTAATAGACCATACATAGTAATAGAAAGTTGTTGACATATCCAAAAGACCTGCCAAAACATGTAAGAATTTGTCATTGACATACATAAAGAGAGAAATAAATTGATGACGTACCTGTGATTAGCTTTCTAAAGATTGTCAAACACTTCAGGATATGCAACATTATCTGTAGAAGTGCAAACTTGGCCATCTTCATCTAAAATCAACATTCTCAACACCCATACATATATACCTTAAAGAAGTTCGAGCTGTTTATAATAGGGGGATACGGGGATGGCTCTTTAGAGTTTATAGAACATTATTACTCGTTAGGTATTTGTCCATCCATCCAAGTTAGTAAACTATCATCTATTTAAAAAATGTAGGAGTAGAACTTTCTCACTTCCCATCACACACAAATAATCCAATGGGATTGGCCTAGTTGTAGTATGCTAGCTCTTCAAGTGGTGAGAATGTGTTCAAGGATACTCCTTAGTGAGGGATCCCACTTTTGATCTTTTCTGACAAACACATTTCTTGGAGAGAGATCGTACACCTGTTATTATGTTGGCCTCGAATATAATTGTCTTCGATAAGAAAAGACATCTAGATTTAACTCAAAAAACATCACACGCTTCGAACACTATTATCATTTGCAAATTGCATAGGTTCAATGAATTGCATTTGTTGCTAACCTTCCTTCAATTGTGAATACTGAAACATACAGGGCCTGTCATTTGGCTAAACAAGCTTTCGATGAGGCAATTGCAGATTTAGATACCTTGAGTGAAGAGTCATACAAGGACAGTACTTTAATCATGCAGTTGTTGAGAGACAACCTAACACTTTGGACCTCTGATTTACCTGAGGATGGAGGTAAGATACTGATTGATACTTAATATCCATTTAAGCAACTCTATAGTTGTGCTCAAACAACGAATTCTCTCATGCAGGTGAAGAATTCAAATCAGAAGAAGTCAAACCTGCTGAACCAGAGGTATGTGTGTAATTCATAATTAGCTTCGGTACTAATTTTGTTAGAATAGAAGCAAATGCAATCGCTCACACATATTAGTTAGAGTGACTACAAATTAAGCTAACCCCGTAATTTTATGGGTTTAATGGCTATATATTGTAAGATACCACTATTTTTCCATGTCATACTATATGTTTCAAAATAACCATACAAAAATGGGGTGACATGGCAAAGCAGCGGATTCTCGTTGAATGTTAGTTGGTGCATACTCTTTAATTCCTAATTTTATTAGTATGAGCAAGCATGGCAACAAGGCGGGGCGGACATGAGTTTTGCCTTCCCCGTTTAGGGTATCCATGTATCATTCATTCTTGATCTGGGGTGAAAAATAGAACCCCACTCTCGTACCTGATGGGGTTCAGGTATCCCTGTCCTACGCATTGCCGCATTAACTTGGACTGCATTTTGATGCTTTTTGTATTTAAAAAGTAAAAGTAAAAGCCAAAAAAAAGGGGGAAACAACTTGTTTAAGGGTATCCACCTTAAAAAAACATGAAATTTAATTTAAGGGTCCGTTGAAGGTTTTCTAATTTATGAGAGGTAAATACCTAATTTTGATACAAGTGAGGGGGGACGAATATCAATGTCACTATTACCCAAAAATTGGGGAAAACACAAACCGATCGATTTGGTTTTTCCGGTCAAATTTGTTGTGGTTTTGGGTATCCACGAGTGTGGGTCTGTTGCCATACCTTAAGTATGAGTATTGTTTCTTCACTGAAAAAAAAAGGTAAGCATGTTGGGTAGTTAATAGGTCAATGTTTCAAACAATACCTTGTAATTTATGTTTTTGGTAAAAAAGGGATCATGATTGTCAACCTCAACAGATCCAAACACCTACCTCAACAATTTACTCAATTGAAAGAGGCTTAGGTTTGTTGGATGTTCAATTGGTCAATGTTTCAATTAACACCTTTTAATTTTATTTTTTAGTCAAAGCGCATAATGATTTTCTATCTCAACAAATTTGACACCAACATACGTATATGTTGTCTTCAATTGCACTATATCTCGAGAAAAAATAACTTCTCTAAAAAAACTACAACCATTTCTCTATATTCAACCAATGCTTCACATTTTTTGGCATAAAAACTACGTGCATGCATTTGAGTTCATGATATTTATTTTATTTTCATTTGTAATTACAGCACTGATATAGCACCTTGATCCTGGACGCTGTAGTAAGGTTTCTGATGGCCCTGCTGCAAAGAGAGCATTTTTCAGCTTATCTTGCAGTTCATTTCGAACGTGGCTTCATAGTTACTGTGTTCACATTACATCCAACAAATGCTATAAAGTTCGATATGTGGCTTATTTTTTTCTCTCTTATAATTACTGAAGCTTTTCTTTCTACTATTTTTATATATTTCGAGTATAGTAGTCAATTGAAGTAATGGATAATGTTTTTTTTTTTGTTGGTCAAGGTAATGGATGATGTTTTACATATACCTAATGCATTTATTTTCTTTGTTGATTAGTAGTATTTTGAAACGATTCTCCAAATTATTTTGGACATATGTTTTACATTAAAAGAAGTATTAGTTGCGTAAATTTCCCAGAAGGTTATGAATGCAAAGCAGTGTACTTTGAATTGTAGTGCACACTTCGATTGCATTATTATTTACTCCCTCCGTTTCAAAATAGATGTTCATTTTAGAGATTAATTTTATTTCACAATACTTGTCCATTTCAAGTTTCAATGCAACATTAATTATTGTCTTGCCAATAATACCCTTATATATTTATTATAGAGAGAAAGAAAAAAAATAGAATGAAATAATAAATGGTTAAGGGTATTATAGAAAAAACACACATAATTTCATCAAAAGTAACAAAATTTATTTGGCTTCTTGGTTACAACAATTTCTCCAAAATGGACATGTATTTTAAAACGGAAGGAGTATATGCAAATGCAATCACACGCCAACTAAAAATGTCGTTGCATTTGCTGCAATTCTGTGCAATTTCAAACTTCAAAGATGGTGACGTGCATCTGCAACTACGACCTTAATTTAAATTGTTCATGCTAAGCGATAATCTGCTAAACTAATTGAAAAAGGACATATTTGCTTATAGAAAGTTCGTAGTTATTACGATGGAGCTACATATGGAGAAACGACCACTCTAGTACAGTACAAGATTTCGTAAAGCTTGCAAAGTTGGACTATTATTAGAAGTGTAACTCGTTGTTGCTGTGGTTCATTAATGTATTAAAATTGTAAATATATTGATAAGTGTCTTTTTTATTAGTCATTTTAGTCATATAATTTATTTTTAGGTAATTGATTTAGTCTTCGAGTTTGTTTTTCTTTGATTAAATTTAGTCCATAAATTACTAAGAAAGGAGATATAAAGACATGTTTGTAATTTCAATACATTTAAAGACTAGGGTTACAACCTCATATACATTTAACGATCATTTATCAAAGTTTAATACTATTTTAAACAGATTTGAGATTTTATTTTTTATCTTTCTATACGACAACAATATTGACCCTCTAGCGATTTTTTGTCAAGAATTTGAAAATTGTTTTGAATTTAATTTTTTAATGTGTAGTTGCTTTGGAATTGTTAAGTAATTCCGGCATATTAAACGAAACCTTTATTCTCTAAAAAAAACGAAACCTTTATTCTTTCATTCGTTGAATACTAGAGAAAATGATATCCAAGTTCCAAACTAAAGCCAAAATGACATCCAAATTCAAATGTAAAACATAATAAATTACATTTTTAGAATAAGGGCATTTTGCATAGTTTTGGACGAAAAATTGGTGGATTCTAGGATGATGGATCAATCAAGCCCTCACCGGTGGACCACCAACAAAATATCATTGGATATAATCAATGGTCTAAATTTATTAAAATTAAAAAGGAGAATATCTATACTTTTCCACACACAAGCTTACTTCTATCTTACCCATCTGGGGCTTCTCTAATTTGTCAAAAATCTCCAGAAATTGGTTGCCGAAAATAAAAGATTGTGAATAATTTTGCAAGCACTCAATTTAAGAGTACCCATTAATGTAATTGAACAAGGAGTTTCAAACTACAATGCATCATCTTTGCCCTCTAATTGTTATTTGTTATTTTGATCGGTGTGGTGTTGAAGAGTGAAAATTAAAATAGAAGTTGTTGTTATTGCCGCAAAAGAATTTATAAAATTCAAATTGAAGAAGGACACCATTCTCATCTAGATGAGCCATTATAGAACAAAATTACCACAAAAATCTAAAACCGTAGTTATTAGATTATCAGAGATTAAGAAATTAATTTATTGGATAAATTATCTACGATGTTCTTGTTTTGCGGGTGACTGATTTTGCTTATGTTTTCTATATTTCATTGCCAACTTGTTATTAAGGCTTGAAAGTCTATGCTGGAATGTTTCTTGTTTAAAATAACCTACCATAATTTGTAGTATGATGCTTCAAGCACTCTTTTGTCAGTTTCTGTTATTTCCAGCAACCCATCTCGTGCAGATTTTTATTTTGAGAAGAAGAAGTCCAAGATGGAAAAGAGATAGAGGTTTGATTGTATGTCCTATTTAATTTTAATCCCGTTCATTAAATTTAATGGTATTTTTTCGTAGTTCACCGTGAAGGACTTAATTGATCTCTCACCCTAGATAAAATACATTTTTATTTAAACATATATAAATAATGTATTTGAAGCTTTAAATTAAATTAAATAGCTTCAGATACATTACTTTAAATATTTAAAAGGATATGGTAGAAATCGATGCACCCCACAAAAACAAAAACCATAAGACCAAGACAAAATTATCCAAGAGCGACAACTCTTTAGTTGTTTTGGGTAATTTTTATAAGAAATCATGTAAATTGGTAAATAAAAACATTTCATGAAGTTATGGATCCAAGAGAATGAACAACAAATAATTAGTTCAAGAAGGTTTCCGAAGACAATGCTGTAGAAAAACATGCCTCAAGTCTTGAGATGAAAGTACGAGAGAAAACTCGGGTTGGGTTCAAAAAGGAGACCTATAGAACATTCCCTATTCTCATACAAACACGGGTATTTTCTTTTTATCTAAGTTAACCAAATGACATACAAAGAAAATAAAAATATAATGTAACACAAAGACGTGATGCTAAGCTACGAACAACTTAGAATAATGCATGGTGCCTAAGCTTCACACCACCTTAAAGCTTAATATAGTTGTGACTATGCTATCAAGTGCTTAAACCACACCCATAAACCAAACATAATTCCTAACCAAAAGTATGATTATAACATCCTAACATTGGAAGTAGTATTCACTACGTGTAGTTTGATTATTTAAACAATTCACAACACATTTTAATTATATTTTTATACTAATATATAAAGATAAATAGTAGCATATATAATGTTATTATATTTGCTTTGACAAATATTTTTAAAATATCTATCTTTTATAATTTTTATTAATATAGAAAAGTTATGATGGTTTGTGGTGGCATGTTCTCTTGCAACGAAATCAACCATTTTGATATATAAAATGAAGGCACGTTGATCACATGGGTAATTTTTTTGCTCGAAAGGATATCCATATCTACTCTCAGATCTTGTTTTGGTTTATTATTCTTCTGATTATTTTTCTTCTTTATTTTTTAAATTTGTCAAACATATTTTGCTCGACAAATTATTTGAGAGACACAATCAACCTTTATGAAGGGGATACAAAATTTAGATGAGATTTTCATTGCTAATGAGGTCGTGGATGATAAGAAGTTTAAGAAGGAGCCAATTATTTTCAAAGTTATTTTTGAAAAAATGAGCAATTATGTGGAATGAGAGTATTTGGATGTTATAAAGTTTATGTTAAGATTTCTAGTTAAGTGCAGACATCAGATTATAAGTGTGTGGGTACAACATCAGTTTCTGTTTAAATATATACGTAACTCATCCTTACAAAACTAACTTGTGAAGTGAGGAGTGTATCTTTTTATAAACTCTTATCAAAAGTCTTATTTTTCCAATGCGAGACTTGAGTTTTCCCAATACATTCCCTGATTCCCAACACGATTGGGCTTGGTGTGTGGATAAGTAGGTGGCCTGAATCAATAGGCTTTGATACCATGTTGAAATTTGACCTACCACATCCTTATAAAATCGGATTGTGAAGCGATGAGTGCATCTCGTTATAAACTCATATCAAGAGTCTTATTTTTCCAATGTGGGACATGAGTTTTTTCCAATAGCTTCATTCCTTATCAATGGTAGCCTGACTGACGAGTTTAAAATGTGAAGGAGTTTGCGACAAGTGACCCTCTATCTTTGTTTATATTTTTAATTGTTGTTGAAGGGAATGTTATGTTAAAGGCTTCACTTACAATCAATTTGTATAGAAGTTATGGTTTGTTCATCAGCAGACATGCGTATATCTCATTTGCAATTTGTTATGTAATAACTAAAGTCTGGAAAATATAAGGGGCCTCAAGGCTAATTTTATTCCTTTTGAGATTATTTTGGGGTTAAAATTTAATTTTTATAAAATTTTGGTGGTGAGACTAACGTGTTAGAATCTTGGTTGATGAAACTTCTATTGTTCTTAATTGTAAAATTGGTCATATTTTCTTTACTTATCTTTGTTGTGTGACGGTATAACTACAGATCTAGGAGGAATATATCCTCTTTTATAGTAGCTTCTTCTATGGTCTTCACTATGGGGTACGTATACTCTTTGTGAACGGATTCACGGTCTTTCACTATCATTGTTTGAATGCAAAAAGTGCTACAAGATTTTTGTTACAAGCAATTTACCAATTGTGTCAACATTTGACTCCAAAGATGACAAAGCTTAAATCTAATAAAAAAAGATCACCTCCTAAATCTAAAAAAAAATCACCTCAAATTTGAACCAAATCCGGATCCTTTAAATTAAAAGTCTCAACCTTTCAATTCTTCTTTATGCAATCCTTCGAAAAGCTTCATCAAGACCCCTTCTTTGATATAAGATCCATTGAATTCTTTTGATGTTGATGAACTAGAAAAGTTCATAAGATATTAGAGAAGAAAAGAAAGTCTTCTTGTATCCTTTTGGAATTTTGAGCACTTCAAATTCCTTGAAAAAACTAAACCATTACACAACTTACAATTGTCCCCCATAATCTATGAACCAATCTCACAAAATTCTTGAAGAAAGTGTTTTCACAAGGTTTTTGAAAGAGGGAGAGTAAAGAGAATAACGAATAACTACAATCTTGGCCTTCTAATAGGAGGAAATCCTTGTCGATTACGTTTTTGTTGCCATTTGCTCGACTGTATCAAGAAGTTATTTAGGTGTAAAAGTAGAAAATATTTTGTTGGGTGGCAGTTTGGTTCTTCTAAAAAATTTCTTGTCCTTGTTACCGGTTTAATTTATGTCCTTTTCGAAGGCTCCTACAAATACAATTTCTTCTATTGAACCTTTATTTAAATATATTTTTATAGGGTGGGAGTGAGGAAGCTTGAAAAATTGGTTGGAGTAAGTGTGATTTAACACGTCTTGATCATGATAATGATGGTTTAGGGGGTTTGTAGAGCATGGGAGTTTAACCAATCTCTCAATTAGGTAAATGGTATTGGAGATTGCATGTGAATCACGAGATTAATAATACAATATAATCAAAATAATCATGAGTTGTGACATTCTCCATTTATATTTTAAAACCAATACAAGTGATCCAAGATTGCTAGATACAGGCTAAAAACACATATAAAACACTCTGAAGACAATAATGTGCTAACAAGCTAAGATCCAAATCCTAATAACCACACTAAATCATAAGTTGGAACGAATGTAGGGTGCCATTTAATTTGGAAAAGGG
>Ga0099826_10000964_pt1 | contig 16002 bp, 9 predicted proteins | sample Mtrugardesep15_FD_76830 | JGI IMG/M metagenome (GOLD analysis project Ga0099826, IMG submission 76830) | Root nodule microbial communities of legume samples collected from California, USA - M. trunc garden sep15 | ecosystem: Host-associated > Plants > Roots > Nodule | place: USA: California... | reverse complement strand
GAGGCTGCTGATGTTTGTTATTTTTTGTGTGGTACTTGCTTTACTTTGGCAATAGATTGAATAGAGTTCAGACTGCCGATATAACCAAACATAAGCTCTTATCGATCTTTCAGTGTGCCTTCTTTTTGTATTATTATTTTGTAACTGTGGAGGTTGTTCATATTATACTCTGTTGTTACTCCTGTAGTTCCTCTCTAATTAGTTTATCGATCTTGATATGCATCCTTGTGCAAAATTTCATTTCAAGATCATAAAATCAAATGCAGATATAGATTGTTAGTTTGATGATCATATACTCGTGATATATACCTATGAGATGGTTATTGAAATTGTAGTTTTTTTTCCCAATTTTTGGTTTCCTCTTTGTTAAATACATGTTGATGTGGTCATCTTATATGAAAAATTATGTAGATATTTTCTGTTTTCAGTATTTCATCAGGGTTATCCCTGTTAATTCATTTGTTCTTAAAGATTAGGATTTGAGAAGGGGAGACTTTACAGATGACGGAATGGTTAAGAGCAACTTCCCTGTGATTAGGAGGTCACATGTTCAAATCAACATTCTTGCAAATGTATGGTAAGGCTACCTTGGAAGTCATAATGTGAGGAGTTTTATAGCACTGAATGTTGCCGTTTTTGTTGTATAATAGATGAGGGTAAACATAAGCATTATTGAAGTTTTGACTTGTGATTGTTTGTGATGCATTTATCTATTTCATTACTATCAAATACACATTAGAATATTAATGATATATATGTAGAAACTTAAGGAACTGTGAAACTAGTTGCACTTTCTTTCATACTCCTAGGTAGTACAGTAGGATTGAACTTTGATGTGCTGAGATTCTAGCCTAGTTCATATTGTATTAGGTTTAAACATTTGTAAGATGGTATTGAAATAAGTTTAGTTTTTTTCAACTATGTCAAAAGGTTTTTTTTCAAGAATTTTACGCCTTCATTCATAAGACAAAATGCTTATCGAGCTCCTTTTTTAGTAGTTTTACATTTATAGAGTCACTCATTCTTTACAATTTTAATCACAACCATCAAATTCTATCTTATTTTTCCCCTATACAGATCTCTGTTGTACATTTTTGTCATTGTCTTGGATGAAAAGTTTCTGTTATAGCATTTATAAGAAAATAATCTTTGCTGATGACTATTTATTGAAGCTGTGTTTCATGTGCTCTGTTGTATTTTAGAATTTGTTAATTTCGTTACAAGGGTGTTACGACATTGGTTTGTTGTAAGCAGTAGTCTAGTAAAAAGTTGTAACTCCATTTTGCACATCGTGCTACCTTGAGCTCAATTCTGAGTCTCTCTCTCTCTCTCTCTGAAAGAGTCACAGTAATGTACCTCCTCTGTAGAGCAAAAGCTCCTAGCTGTGTCCCTTGTGGGTTTCAAACCTCGTTATTGCATTCAATTTGGTTTGTTTAGATTTTTAACTTTTATCAGTTGTCTTGGATTAGCCTCCACATGTTGCAAGTAATATTATTGAGCTTGCTAGCGTTGTACATGAGTTATTTACTTGGTGCATGGTTGGTATCGTAGTGGTTTTGCCGAAATCACAACGAGTCATCGTGATTTTGCAAAATGAATTAGCATTCCTTTCATTTTTTGTTATCCTGATATAAATGAATTGCGATTTGGTGTTAAAAAATAAGGAATGGAAGCCGAAACCAAGAAAATTTCGTGTTTTTTATTTCTCCTGCGCCTTTCGCTGTGTTTTTGGCAGGGCTGTTCTTCTGGTTTTTTGGGCGGTTCGAATCTTTTGCTTAGGCGGAAGGGTGTGAAGCAGGGGTATGCATGTTGTTTTATGCATGTATACGTCGGCTTCAATACTTGTGTCCTTGTTGGTTGGGGATTTGTTAGGGGGTTGATTTGGTGTCCCGTATATATATGCGGCGCCTCCTTGTATTTGTCTCCCTGTTTGCTGCAGGTGTTTTAATGCTTCTTGCGCTAGCTCGTCGAGAATAAATTGTCATTCAAAAAAAAAAAGCCTTTGGGCTCAGGTTTCATCATGTCCAATAATAATATGTATACATAAAATTTGCACGTAAATAAACGAGAAACGTAGAACCATTTTGGTACAATTCTTAGATAACTTTTTCTTTCATATTATGTTGTTATTTTCTCCTTTTCTTTTTGTCTCCTTATTGTTTTTAACCAATAAAAAAAACACGAAGGCTATCTCAAAAGCTGTAATTATATATAAAGAGCACGAAGTATCTCTGATACCTTGACATTTCCAAATGTTATTTTAGAAGTAATTACATATAAAAAAGACATTAAAATCAATATCAACTCTTTTTTAATACAAGTGACACGGTGAGATGAAATTATAATTAGAGATCGAGAGGGAAATAATCGAGTTAACCATCAAATTGATTCATATATTTATGAAAAATATTATGAACCCTCTTTTTCCAACACATTTTTTAACACCCATTTTCCTATAGATGAAACTTATTCTGTTTGTTATAAATCACGTTAACCTGTTAACTCTTGTTGACATGGTAAGATGGTCATTATCTTTGTCAAACATTAGAGTACGATACAAAAACATAAAATAAAATAAAAAAAGGACCCAAACGTTTGATAAAATATTAGATTATAGAGTTGGAAACTATTTGGTAGTGATTTACACAAGTAAGGATCTCTCCATTTGTCAAAATGCAATACGAACACCCCTCAACACAATCTCCATCGCGCCACTCATCAATTACACTACACGGTGATGATACTTTCACCTTTCCATTCTTCAAATCTTCCATTTTGATTTCGGAAACACCAAAACATAGATGTTATGCATCACATTTCTAAATATTTTAGCTTTTCAAGTTTATCACTTTCTTTCAAATTCTCAAGGTATTTGAGCTCCATGATCAAATCCACCTTCTGGGTGTTATGCAAATTTGATTATTATTTGTGGGTCATTGGCAAAAACAAAACTTGTTTTTACTCCATTACTTTATTTGAGTTTGAAATTAAGCTTTGTGTATTTCTGAAAAATTATTAGTTTTTGTTGTGGTTTTGGGCGTAAATGATTGTTAATTGAAATAGGTACTCATTTAATATAGGGTTGATGAAAGTTGTGCATTTTTGTTTAAGTTTCAATGTTTTCTGAGTTCTGGAAATTACATTTGTGTATTTGAAAGAATGATTATTGGCCTTGACAATGCTACTGTTTTTTGTTACTAGAGTGATAGTCCAACTAAATTAAGCCAAGCAATGCTATGGCCTATGAAGCTGAATGATACTTCAGATTGATGGCATATCCGATGTCATGTGTGTTGATGCGTCAGTGTCATATCTAGTGTTTGTGTCAGTGCTTCATAGTTTTCCGGTTAGGAACAAACTTTTTTCCTTTTGCCATTATTATGTGAATGAGTTTTATTTTTTTAATACGATTTCTAAAAGAGGTAAATTTATTGTTTTGTTGTATTGGTATTGACAGAAAGCAAATAATTTTAGATTTGCGAAGTGGGTTGTAATGCTCAATGTTGATGCCGACAACTGGAGTAGGGATAAATTATGCAATGGATGATATGAATTTTATTCAACAAGCACAGAGGCATCACTTGGTTGTGATTGGTGAAGAGATTGATTTAGAAACTGGACTTGGAGAAGATGATCCTTCATTTGGTAATACTACAGTAATTGGTGTGCCATTGCGGGGATCTTTTGCAGAGGAGCATGGTGAGAGCAAGCAGATGGTGGTGGTTTCTCAGCTTTCTAAAGATGTTTGAGATATGTCTCAGACGAAACAAGTGAATAGGAAGAAAAAAGTTGTTAAAAGTTGGAGAGGAACGAGCTGTCACCTACAAATGGGCTTGTGTCGATGTGAAAGACGGAATGCCAAGGATTTTCTGCCATGTCTGCCGGGAATTTGGCTGGAATCATCGAAGAAATCCTTATGGGAATGAAGGTAGTCGTAATATGCAGATGAGTGCCCTTGTAGAACGCAATAATAGTTTGCTTAATAGAGAGGCTTATCGTCTTCAATCGGCCTCCAAATATAAAATTACAGCTGTCAAGCCCGTTAACATAAAAGGTTGGCCTTCTCAGCATGCTATAATAACTTCTCGTGCAAGTAATATTCTTGTTTCATTAAATTAAATATGTTCATGGCTATATACTGTTTTTTCTAATATTTGAGTTAGGTATTGATCTGAGTTATAATATCATCACATTTCTCTTGAAAAGCAAATTTGATGTAAAACTTAGGAGTTATTTTTTTAGCCTAATGTAAATTTAAAAAATCATTTTTAATCGATTCCAGTCGAATCGAGGTTTGGTGTCAATACAATACTGATTGAAAGTAACAAGAATATAAAAAGGGTTTGAGGAGGTGTATTGGGAAAAACCCAAGGTGTACATTGAAAGGAGATAAGGTCTGAAAATAGTTTATAAAGAGTGGCACCTCTTACCTTACAAGTTACAAGTCAGTTTTGTATGGATGAGTTAAGTCCAATATATAAACTTAATATAAAGTTTTACCAAAATCATGTTTGATCAAAAGAAAAAAAACCACATTTGACACTCCATATTGTGTATCCAAACATGCGATTAATATGTAAATGAGAGATACGTTGCTTATGATGGACTCAAAAATGGGTTCGTCCCTTCTCTTTACCGCACGTGGGTGGAGGTTGATGGCCCCAAAAGAGGATAATATTAATATTAACCACACGTGCATATTGTGGATTTCAATTAGTAGTGGATTTGCGGCCAAATACATGCTTCACAGTGAATCGAATCTAGATTTGAATACTTTTAGTATTGTATTAATGATAATCGGATTATAAACTAACCGTTGAAAGATGTCCTAATTTGATAGTTTTCCAAAAACGCGACAAACTTTTTTATTTGAGATAAGTATAAGAATACCATCACAGATTAGTTCCTATCTACCATCTTTCGTTTGATATTATCGCCTTTTTGTATGAATTTTTTTGTGTAGTTTGAAAGTCCTGTTGTTTTTTCTTCGTACCAGATTATTGACGCTGGTGGGAAGGAGTTCAGATCTACATGGTTGAGGGGTGGTGATCTATGTGATATTTATGAACAGCGCCAAAGTGGTGTAGATAGAAACGGTTTGTTTGTTGAATCTGGGTGTGCCTGGCGCAAAGTGAACTTACAACGTATCTTGGAAAAGTCAACTAAGAATCACGCAAAATGCGGTCACAGGAAGCCGATTGCAATCTCAAGTCATACAAGTATTGTCACACACTCCTTACTTATTATCACACTCTTAATTTTTTCACCATGCCTTTGAAAATATTGTCTTCAACTTGTGAATTTCTCAATCTCTATCCTTTTTCTTGTTAATTTATCACGGCTTGCATTTGGCATGTGTTAATGAGAACATACGCATGGTATATTTGCTGATAATTATCTTAATATATTTTTTAGATGGTAAGTGGTAACTAGTGGAAGTCTATCAAAATATTGCACTCGTATTTATAACTTTTGAGGGTTTTGCAATTAGAAACAATCAATATATGCATGAGCGTGTATAAATGCCAAGCAACTGCTAGGGCAATGATTTTGAAGCTTAGTTTTAAAGTCTTGATGGTGATGTTTGAAACACTTATCTTTTCTCTGATCACTAATGATTTTTATTTTGCTCAGGACTTTGCTTCACGTATTCGATTATTTAATAAAAGCATCGTGTGTTAGATTACTTGTGTTTAGGTTTGTAGATTCATTTTGATTGAGAAGAATTATGAATTTCTGTTAACAAACCCCCTTCAAAAACGTGTATACTAGGTGAAATAGGGGTGATTATTGTGGAATATGGTCGGGGGTCAGTTTCTGTTACTAACAACCCAGCAATTGACAGTTGTCCTAGCACTTAGTTAGTTGGAGCTTCTGAATGAATTGATTAGTGGTGGGAGCTCAATAAATCTCCATCGTCACCCTTTGCTCCGCTCTATTGTACTGTTCTATAAGTTTTATACTACACAAATGTCACAAGATACAATACCAATAACAATAACACACTATAACACTTCAATTTTTTAAAAGCAAATGAGCTATTGATGAAGTCGTAATCAGCCATTTGGCCTGTAAAAGACTTTCTTGGTTCACACTAGTTCTATTTCTAGTGTTAAAAGTCTAATAGGTTGCTTTGTTTTTACAGAACTCGCCGATTATTACTTTTCTGTCCGATTTTATTTTCACCTAACGTTAACCGTGGATACTAGTACTGCAAGCGTGTCTTTTTTGGTCCCGTAATTTATTTAAGGTGTACTTTCTTATTTTGATTGTGTCTCATGTATGTGCTTATTGAGCTATTCTAAAGCTATCCTGGAACCTTCTTTTTTTTTTTGGTTACAGTGCATATAAGTTTTTCTGTGAATGGATTATCATACAAGCTTGACTAGTTGTATAAATAGTCTAATAGCTACATGGCTTTGTGTACTTCGCATCAGTTTCTTTAATATCAAATCTAGTACTGCATTCTCTCTTCCTCTCATTCTCTTTAAATTCAATATGTTTGTACAGGTCGCCTGAAGAAAATCATAACCAAACACCCGCCCATGAAGAGTTTCATGATCCGACATTTCCTCCACATGGATTTCATGATCAGACATTTGCTCCACAGGGAGGTTTTGATTATAGTGAAGGGAGGGCAGGCAGCTCCAGTGCTAGTGGAAGTGACAGTGATAGTGAAAGTAACAGTAGCGACAGTGGAAGTGACAGTGGAAGCAATAGTAGTCGCAGAAGTAGAAGTCCTGCTGGATCATCGAGTGAGAGTAGTAGTGACAGTGAAAGTGATACCTCTTCCAGCAGCGAGGGATCGGAGGGTACTGACGAGGACATAGATATTTTGAGTGATGAAAAAGAGCCAAAGCACCAAGCAGAATTCTGTGATCCAAGAATGTCCTTACCCATTCCAGTAAAATCTCTTGATGGAAAATCTACGCAGAATGAGGTTGATGAGAAGCAGGATGATAATAAATCTGATGCAGTTGATATTGTAAAAGACTCACCCAAGGAACGAGAAGCTAAAATGGCGCTGACTACAAATACCATTTCTGATAGAGTTAGAAAATATGCAGAAGAGACGAAGGCTTTTTCATATGATTACCAACAGCCCCAGGAGCGCAAAGATTATACAGGGAGTTTGTTTTATGAAAGGGGAAGTAAAGTCAAAGATAACTCTAGGAACGGACAATTTGACAGCTTTGAGAAACTATCTAAAGGTAAACATAAGAGGGATTCTGAATTGAAGAACATTGATGAGAAATCTGAAGGTACAAAGAGGTTGAAAGGAGGAAATCTTGACTCGTGAATCATATTCTATGGATACATGTTTAAATGTTTGGGAACTCTAGAAAAATTTCTCATTTCGAATTTACTGATGAGATTGGTAAGGCCCCTGTAACAGAAATTAAGTAGTAGTGAATTAGCTTATTTTAAGTCTGAGTTTTACTTTATGTTTTTTACCCTTTTAGCCTTGAGGTTGTATTTAAACTTGGCCTTGTGCTTCATTTGCAATGAATCAACATTTCAACCAAATATCTTCTTCTCTCTAATATGCATCCTACAATTTCTCTTTTGTATCGGATTCTATTTTAATTCATTAAAATCCCTACTAGTGAAACTTGGATTTTATCGGTTCGTCCCTTGAATCAATTTTCCCGTCACAGTCACAGCCCCCAGTACACAACCGGGGAATTGAGAACAGACAAGGAATGCATGACTAGAGGTTTGCTTAAACATATGGAAAACAAAGCAAACACTTCAGAGGGAGTGAATTCAAATATAACTAAAGTAAAACCTTTATTGAAAGCATCTTTAGATTTTGGAAGGCCAACTTTGGTATTAACTCCAGGTTTTCCAAGCAATTTGGAAAACGCAAATAAAAAGAATGTGCAGAAAATTTGTAGTAGAAAAATGTTCAATTAAGAGACACTATTTAGTTGGGTCTCAGACCCTCTTTTGTACCAAAAAAAAAAGAAGACACTAATTAGTTTTCAAATATTCCATAATTTTGGTGTAAATTTAGATTTAAACTTGAGAAAGAATCGAGTTGTTAAGAGTAATTTTGTCCAATAAAATATTTGACCAAAAAGTAGTTAACCAGTACTTAACTATACTATGAAATGGCCTTTATATAATGGCATAAATTACTATTATTATACTACTACTACTGTAAGTGTATTTTTTTCGCTACATTGTAACTATTATTGGCCTCTTTTTATGTTGAAAAGTACTAATATGAGCCTTAAGTTTAAGTGGATATGCAAAATTCTTGTCACATGGCTTATTTGTTTGGGAAAAGTAGGGTGATGATAAGGACTAAACAATATTTTGTTGGTGGCCTTTTATGATCAATTTTTATCGGTCTCTGGACATCTAATTCTTGTCCATGTAGATAAAGTGTAATCATCGTCTTTAGGTACTTCGGTGGTGTTTAGGATTACGTTGCTATAAATACACGGCTAAGTTTTTTTTCATTCACAAAATACAATTATTTGCTATTAGTTCGGTTTTTGCAATAGTTGGTTGTTTGGTGGAAATTGATTATCTTCCTTTTTAATTTGCCTATTCATAAGCAATATCAATAGGCAAATTAGTTTGTAGATGTCAACAATACAGATGCAAAATGGAGAAAGAGAGAATAGAAACAACGAAGACGGCTAGGGTTTCATAAAAGATCAATAGTTTAATATTACAAAAGGCTATAAGAGAATATATAATAAAACATAATGGACTCCAATTTACTAATATAAATGCTCAATAACTTAAGCTCAATACTCTGTTATCTAATATCTACCCTCAAACTCACAATGAGTCAACAAGAAGCATTGTGAATTTGTCAAACAAAATACGAAAAACATACTAAATAATATAAAGATCTAACACCATCCCTCAAGCTGAAGCTTTAAGCTTGTCACAAATTAACCCAGAAAAATAAACCAAATCAGCTGTTAGCAAAACAAATTGAGAGGAGGAACAAAGTGAGTTATCTTCGTAGAGAGAGCAGCAAGAACCATCACCATCAACCAATCAAAGTGAGAACCATCCAAACAAAAGAACCGGTAGAGAGAAGCAGTCATATAGAAGAACCAATAAAGAAGCAACCAATGAATCATCAAAAGTGGGAGAAGTGCAATCAGAAGAATCAAAAGAGGAGAGAAATGCAATCAATCAGAAGAACCAAAAGGATGAGAGGTGCAATCAATCATAAGAACCAAAAGGGGAGAAGTGCAATGCAATCAATCAGAAAAATCAAAAGGGGGAGAAGTTCAATGCAATCAATCAGAAGAACCAAAAATCAAAAGGGGGAGAAGTGCAATGCAATCAATCAGAAAGATCAAAAGGGGAAGAAGTGCAATCAATCAGATGAATCAATAGAGGGAGAAATGCAATCAATCAGAAGAATCAAAAGGGGAGAAGAAACCAAATTGTGAGCACTCGACTCACCAAACAATCAAATTGAAGAATCAAAAGGGGAGAAGAAACCAAATTGTGAGCACACGCTCACCAAACAACCAAAGTGTGAGAACTCGACTCACCAAACAAGCAAATTGTGAGTGCTTGACCCACCAAACAAACAAACCAATTTTGAGCACTATTTTGACTCACCCAACAACTAAACAAATTGAACCAAATGAAACCAAATCAAACTGAACCAAACAAAACTAAATGAAGACAACCAATTAACCAAACACAAACACAAAAAAACACACGAAGACTAAAAGAACAAACAAACCCACAAATAGAGGACTAGACTCAAATAAATAAACCAAAAATAAAGGATATTGACCCGAACATAAAACTTAAACAAAAAGAACCAAATGGAGAGAGACAATCAACCAAAACTGCCCCAAAAAAAGCAACCAAATTGTGACATACCATTCTTGAGTAAATGGATCATACGAAACAAATTAAAAATGGATCATACGAAACAAATTAAATTGAGTAACTAATGGCACAACAAATGAGATTGAAATGAAACATTCATGGTTTGCAACCATACATGTCAATTCATATAATATCAATAGCTTAACATTACAAAAGGTTATAAGAGAATATATAATAAAACCTAATGACTCTAAATTACTAATATAAATGCGCAATAACTTAAGTCCAATACTTTATTATCTAACAACAAACATATTAATATGAATAGGCAAACATATTAGTTTGGTTTTTGAATTTTTGGATCTTTGAAAATTCATAATTAATATGTTCCTTGTCGAAAAATTATAATTTTATGTGCGATGTCTTATTTTAACGTCCTAAATAAGTATACAAAAAATCATGAAAAAATTTGTCCTTTAAGCTATTCTTCTAAACTTTATATCTGCAGGGTAAAATGGTCATTTTTTAATCTATTTCAGTCCCTCAACTAATGTTAGCAAAATAATTAATTTTGTGAAAAAATGAGACGTCATAAAAAATCCATGTGGCAGTAGCCATGTGGCAAGATTCACTGCCGCATCGACCCTTCACGTGTGACTAAGCTACTCGTGGACCAAAATAGGAGGAATCTCAAATTACAAATTTCAGATCTATATTTTTATTTTTTCATAGGTTATTTATAGATTTCGCATATACTATAGAGTTATTTCAACATTAACCCAAAAATCTTTAATAGGACAACTAGAAAGGAACAAAGGAAATACTATTTATCTAGTTAAGATCTTCTCCATTTTGCGTATTCGTTACTATAGTTTTGAAGAGTTTAAAATATATATTAAATAATTGGATATACCAAATATCACATTATTGTATTTATATTTCAAAAATTTGGTAATAAAAAAATGGAAAGGGTAAAAAATGGAGAGGATCTTGGCTAGTATTTGTCATTTTTTTTACCGATAACAATTTCACATGAACACAATAATACTTATTAAATTTGGTTGAATATATACCTCTCGTCCAATCATTCAATATCATATCTTAATTTTATATTACTTTATTTAAAAATAAATTTAAATGTTAAACAAATTTTACCCTTTCCAAGATATCAAAGGAATTTACCACAATTTTAATACTGAGTTGGCACTTTTTCATGTTGGCACTTTGACAACTCTACTTATGAGTACTTGCGTGTACTTGTGAAAACAAAACAAAGTCATCGATTAGAATTTAGAGTCACCAAACTTTGATTCCTCGTTTCCTCAATTAAATTTTCTGAACTTTTTTAATAGCGTGGAAGAAATTCACTCGTGGCACAAAAATTAATATACGTACCATGAAATCTATTTAAATGGGAAAAATGACACTTTGCTAGTAGTGTGCTACATACTTTACATGCACCTTGAAAGTAAGCTTGTCCATAACTATTAATTGGATCATTCAAAGCATACCACCGACAATTGTACTTATTTTGAACTAAGTTTTAAGATTTTAAGTTTGAGTGAAAATTGGAAAGTATGGGATTGATAGTGAATCATAGTGAATATAGACAAATTATTGGAAGTTTACACCATGAATATTGAATCAACCCATATGAACAAAATGACTTTTAAGACTTATGTGAGGTCATGACTCAAACGCGTTTTTAATTTTTGGAATCTAATTAATTACTATGGCGTGTGATCTTATCTTTTTATTTTAAACTTTGAAGTGTGATCATAACATTTTTCTTTTGAGAAACATACAAGATGTACATATGAAAAAAGAAACAATTTGATTGTTGGGATTCAAAACAGAAAAACTTCTGTGAGATACTTTGTTAAAAATCATGTGCTTTTTTACAAACCTTAATTCAAAACTTTGTTGTTATTCCTTATACTACGTTTGTTTCTAGTTATAGACTTTGTAATTGATTCTTCTCTTATGCCGGAAGCTTCTTGTGTGTTTGGTTTTAAGTTAGGGAAAAAGCTAAAAGTGATTTCATATAAAATTGATTCTTCTCTTATGTTGGAACGTTTCACGTGTGTTTAGTTTGGTTATCATGTTTTGGTGATTTCGATTGAAATTGATTTTGGGTTTATATTTGAATCTAAGTTGAAGTTATAATTTTCAAAACGTGATTTTTATACTCAACTTTTTTTATTGCTCTAAAAAAAAACCTTAATTTTTTTTTGTTCAATTCACTTTTACAAAAATATATCAAGACAAACTATTTCAAGATCAACTAACTTTTAATTAACATCAATTTTACGAAACAAATTCATTCAAAAACAATTTTCATTACACAAAGCCAAACACATACTTTCTGCCATTTTAATTTGGCTTCTCATAGGATTGAAGGATGGTTATTTAATTTATAATATTGTATGTTTTAAACGAGTATTGCATAAGTTGCAATGTGTCAAACGTGATCAAAAGGTTCAAAAGCTTTTTTCTTCTATGGCTAAAACGTTAAATTACTTGCAAACTACGTCTTGCCTTTCATATTTATCAGCTTAATTTTAAGGTGTATAAAATAAGGATGGTAAGTGTTATTAGTAATAATAATTGGATTACTAGTTTAAGGATCTCATGTCTCACATTCTAGATTATAAATTAGGAAAAAAAATGTATGGTTTGGTGGAGGATTACTTAACGGTTAGTCCTCCTAATTGAAAGGATTAAGGATTTGTTTCCCATATCCCATAACAATAAAATAACCACTCAAAACCCTACGTGGACGTGTCATAATATTTTATCCCCGTATATTCTATTGGCCTAGTCTTTGGCAAATAGTTGAAGGAGTTTGAATCTACAAGCAAAGGACGATGTTGATTGAGGTAAAGCAAGTTCAATTAAAAATATAGAGCTTGGTTTAATTCCTCTGACTTATACAGATCAGCTTGAAAAAGCATTGACATTCGTATCTACTTTTATATAAGAAGAACCCAAAGATGTATTTAAATAACAGATAAAATATTAAATGGTCGATCGCATGTGATTAATAAACTTAGATATGAATGAATTTTCTAAAGAATATATAGGGATAAATTTTATCTCGTTAAAATAAACAATAACAATCAAGTTTTATCCCATTAAATAAAGTCGGTTAAATGAATCAAACAACGACATAGTGTTATATCAAAAATCATGTTTTTCTCCAACTCATTTATCTTTAAATTTTTCTTATCCGTTTCTCTTATAGTTTTTCTAGGTCTACCGATATTTCTAGTGATATGACTTTCCTTCATTTGATTTACTCTCCTAACTACAAAATCCCCACTTCTTCTCTCTACATGCTCAAACCACCTAAATCCAATTTAAGAAATGTTAACTAGTGTCCTTGAGACATCAGTTAAGGAAGACTAATATACAAACTTAGACTAATATACAAACTTTGTTTCTGGAAGTGGTGAAAAGTAAATATTCAACTTTATGAAAGTAAAAAAGTTGTTTTTAATAAATAAATAAAAAATCTATTTTACATTATCAATAATTATAACCATCAAGTTATTATATATATATATATATATATATATATATATATATATATATATATATATATAAAAAGAGATTTATTTCCTTTCAATTTTATCCTTTATTTGTATCTATATATAAAAGAGATACCAAATTACAGTATAACACCTTTTTCATTCTTATTTTATCAATATACATTTTTTCATCTTTACCCTTATCAGATAACTATATATTTTTTAAAATAAATAATAATCACGCACAACTTCATGACTTCAATTGTTTCATCGAGAAAATCCAAATACATGCGTGCGCACACACGCAAACTAGTGTTATTAAGTCGATTTTATTGATACACGCTATCAATGTAAAATATGTTTACGTAGGCAACTAGTTATACCTTATTATGTCATTTTTATGTTAGCTCTTAAAATATCAAATGTCACCTTGTTTCTTGAAAGAAGAGTCGTACACCGAACTAAGAAGGGTAACTTAGATCTTGTAGTTTGAAGTCTCTTAGCACTTGTTTGGATATGTCTTTCGACTCTAAATATCACGTCTCGAGGCTTTTCTACCGTGAATTTCATGAAGCTACAAATTGTAGCTTGAGCTTAAACGTGCGTTTTGGTTTGTTTTTACCGGCAAAATAAACACACGCTTAATCAAAGATAATCTGTGCTAAATATAACTATGGCAACCTTGCAATACCAAACACAAATCTCTAATAATCCATTCGAGCTATGGCCAACAATTTGTAAGAATTGGAAAGACGCCACATCTTCGGTCTCTTGGGTTATTGAAGATGGTGCTAATGTGAAATTTGGGCAGGATAATTGGATTATAAGTGCAACTTCTCTTCAAGATCTTGTCGCTCACTAGATTCATCAATCTCAAATTGACTTTCATGTAGTTTTTTTTTTCCTTCTTTTCAGGTGATGATTGGAATCGGACGATCACTAGTCTCCTATGAAAACCCTAACTTCCCAAATTGGACCCTTGAGGGTAATGGTCAATTTTCCATCGAAAGCATCATCAAGTTGAAGATCCGGATCTTATCTTTGCTATGATTAATAATTGAAAAGATCTTGATAGAATTTGTGTTCATCTTTGGAAAGTTTCTCATCCAACCATTCTCAAGAATTCAAAAAATTATCTTAGAGGTATGTTGCATGATTCTATATGAACTTGTTGTCAAATGCTCTTGAAACTATTATGCATGTTTTTATAAAGACTAAACTGTACTTTTCGCCCCCCCCCCCAAGTCTCAAAATGTTGCAATTTAGGAGACGAAAAATGCAGTTTAGCCATTTATAAATTGTCAATGGCTTTCATTCTTGCAAATGGTAGCACCTCTGCTAGGGGAATCACTCTGGATGAGTTTGACAAAAGCTTAATTATTTATACTTGAAGATCAATCCTAGTGGTGCACCTTATCAACTGAAACATACACAAATGTGCTGACTTCATAACCTCTTTAGGTTATAAGATCTTGTTTGCTTTGTGCTCATGCTCTTATGAGCATTATTGTCTGTCATTAGACCCGATTATATGTTGATTGCAGTATCATCCTCTTGTTCGTCGTTAATTAATTTCTTTTTCATCCAATTTTTTTCATAATTATCTATACAGTGTGATACGATTAATCGAAAATTCATAAAAAAAATATGATTAAACTCGACTATAATTTTTTTATACTTACAATGTATATCAGTTAAACGTTTGTAAAATCATCATGTAATTAATCAAAAGATGTGTTAGTTTTGTTAATCATAAAATAAATATTTGTCTTTTAAATATTCTGTCATTGTGATCATCTTTTGTCTCTCGATTTATCAACAAATTAATGTGATGTTATTTTTTTTTGGTTTAACTGCAGATTTGGTTCGACTATCATTTTGTAAAATTGTTCCTATTTTAAATTTTAACAATTTTGTTCTCTCCATCAAATAGTTGGTCAAAAATATCGTGATATAACATGCTTTAAATGTATTTTTTAAGGGTTTTTTTTTTACAATTTCATTGATGTTGATATCACCAAATTTATAGTTCAAAATATGATCGAAGGATCAAAATATCAAATTTTAAAATAGGGAAACCAAATATGTAACTTGATGAAAATATGGGGACCAAAATTGCAATTAAACCTTATTTTTTCAATTATATCATCTAATTGATATTATGTGCATCACTCTAGAATATATATTTTTTATTTTGCATTTACTTCTTTTGTCCCATAATAATTATCACTTTTTGGAAGAAAAAAATATATTTTTAAAAAAGAGTGTCGCTTTCAATTTTTAATTTAGTTTTAATTAATTTTTTCTTCAATGTTACCCCCAAATTAATATTACGAGGGGGGGTGGGTGGGTGGGTGGTGGTGGTGGTGGTGGTGGTGGTGGGGTGGTTTCTTACAATTTCGTTGATATCACCAAAGTTATAGTTCAAAATATGATGAAGGGATCAAAATATCAAATTTTAAAATAGGGGAACCAAATATGTAAATTGATGAAAATATGGAGACTGAAATTGCAATTAAGCCTTATTTTTTCAATTATATCATCTAATTGATATTAGAGTAAATTACACTCCCCTCCCCTCAAAGATGCTTGAATTACACTCCCCTCCCCTCTTATGTTTAAATATACACTCCCCTCCCTTGAAAAGAAAAAT
>Ga0099826_10000963_pt1 | contig 16014 bp, 9 predicted proteins | sample Mtrugardesep15_FD_76830 | JGI IMG/M metagenome (GOLD analysis project Ga0099826, IMG submission 76830) | Root nodule microbial communities of legume samples collected from California, USA - M. trunc garden sep15 | ecosystem: Host-associated > Plants > Roots > Nodule | place: USA: California... | reverse complement strand
GTTCACCCAATGTGGGCTAGTCCACTCCTCACAATCTTGTGAGAGTTTCCACTATTGTGCTTGAGATAACCTCTCAAATCCTGCACCTTACAACTTTGTTCACCTGAACAATTACAACCCTGTATTCTCTAAGCCTCAGCAGACTTGCACCTTCTTGCTAAGTTAACTACTTAGACTTTTACAACCTTTGCTCAAACTAACACTTTATTACCCCTAAAGCTAGATGAGACTTTGTTACAATTTGTAAGAGATTTGAATGTTTGAGAATCAAACATGAGAGGGGGAAGAAGAAGAAGTTATCTTTGAAAGAGATAACAAAGAGTATTGATTTACACTACAAGAAGGTAAGAAGAGTCTTCAGTGATGATCAATTTCAATTGCAAGAGCTTCAAACAAAATCAAGTTGTTTTCTAGTATGATTTGCAATGTTGTAAGTAATGTTGAGCTTTTGATCTATATTTATAGAGTATTTGAGCTCATATAGCCGTTGTAGGGTGTCCAATGTTGTTATGCCATGTGTCCTTGGTCCCACAAGCTTTTACTTGAAAATCTGGGTGAACATTCTGATCAAAAGATGAACTTCATAATGTTGTTGTGTTCTTGATAATCTTCATTTGGGTTCATCATGTATGAACTTCTAGGCGTGTCATATGTTTTTCATATGAATTTATGGGCAATAACCAAAGTATAGGCTTTTCCTCATACATCAGAAAGTTACTTTCCCAGATTTGCCTAAGTACTTTCCTTGACATTTATTCATGTCACATGTGTCTTGCATGACCTTGATCAATGTTCTTGAGATTCTGGGCTTGTATAGAAGCAACCATCTGATCTCTGCGCGAACATTCTGATCTCTGAGCAACATTCTGATCTAACTTTTCGACCTCAATGTTAGATCATGAATTCAAATGTCCTTTGATTCTTTGAATCTTGGTATGATTTAAAACTTGTTCCTGTCTTAGTAAAACACTCAAGAGCATAAGTTAAATACTAAAGAATTAACCAAAGTCCATTAATTCTTTAATCATAATGGTTTATTATCTTTAAAATTAATTAGGGATTTTGCCTCAACAATGTATGGCTTACACTTCATACAACACATCATAATTATACTTCATTCCACGTTGTTCAAGTTTCTTAGTTGTATAAATGTGGTCGGTCACTCTTATCTTTTAAGCTCACTTTAGGGATGAGATCTAAGTCCATTTAATATAGTATTACAGTCGTGTTAGCGATTGCAATGTGATAATTGGACCACATGATCCTTGCTAGGCATTGGGGTGGGTATTGAAATTGTATTGGAGTCTCACATTGCTCAGATTTTTGGGTTGTTAGGAGTATAAATGTGCTTGGACACCCTCTCATAATTTGAATTAGCTTTTTAGATGAGGTCCAAGGCACTTTATAAATAATAATTAGTGTATTTTAAAAACTAAAATAGCCCTATTTTAATAAAAACAAGATGCAACAAGAGGAAGCGCAAATAGGGAAAATTAAGGGTTAGAGAATAAGAGATAAAGTCACCATAAGAGAAAACCTAAGGAAAATTAAGGGTTAGAGGTTGAGAGTTTTTATGTTAGAAACTAGGGTTGAAAAACATATTCTAAATACCTAGCGTAGCGAGAGAAGAATGATTCAAACTTTCTCTTTTCTCTTCTTAAGGGATCTTCCTGTGGATTGAGAGAATGGATATAAAGAGGTAGAAATTAGGATTGTTGACACTAAGTTTTTGTAACTTTTTTATATCCTTTATAAAAACTCGTTGATAGATTATTAGAAAGCCATTACCTTTTTCGTACTTAGGTCAATTTTGATCTAACTAGGTAAACAATTTATATGTGTCTGCTCCTCTCTCTTTATCTTATGCTTTGTTGATTGTTAGAATTTACTACACACTTGGGTGTTAGATTCGTTTTTGATTGATTAATTTTTCTATCACATCATTGTTTGATTAATAGAAGGGCGAAATGAATCAAGAACGAATCTAACAACTATAAGGGAGAAATTGAAAAAGTTTATAAACTTAAAAGTACTTATGTGTGATCAAAATAACTTAAATACTAATATGTTACGAACCTCAAACTTAAAATTTTTATTATTTGCTTTATATATTGTCGTTTTGCACAAAAAATTTCGATTTTTTTGAGTTACACACCGATAACGGCAATATAGCTGGTTTATCAAAAAACAATTGGCCGGACAGTCATGTAACCAACTAGACCACATTAGAATCCCATACACATTCTGTGTATTGATTTGAGCATTCAACGATTCTGAGTTAAATCCACCTTAAAAAAGAAAATAAAAGAAATTGTTCTTCATGTGTTATTTGCAATATTTATCTGAAAATTATATTCTTTTTATCATTAAAATTACCCCAACTAATTATACAAAATTCAAATGAGAATTTTTGTAAAGAGAGTACAGCAGGACCTCCTAAAGTTAAAATAAAGGGAATCTCTTTGACACCTCATGGTCATTTCGAGACGCATGTCATGTCTTAATTCCAAACAATTGGTGCAAATATTTCGACCGCACCTAGTTTTGCTTTTCTCACCTGAAAAAAAAACACGTGGTTTCTTAATCCAACTTTAAAATCACCCAATGTCTCATGTAACCCACATATAACTCATAAATCGATCTCATCATCAAATCAATAACCTGTTACCGGTCCAATATTGATTATTTACAAGTTTCACATACAAAATATGAGTGCAACAAGCAAAGCTTGGATAGTAGCATCAAGCATTGGAGCTGTGGCGGCCTTAAAAGATCAATTAGGGATTTGTAGATGGGACTATGTTTTGAGGTCAATGCAACAACATGTTAATACCAGATCACCTTTCACTCAAGCCAAGAATTTGTCAAATTCTGCTGCTGTTTCCAACAAGGGGAAGAGAAACAAGGAAGAGTCTATGAAGAAAGTCATGGACCTTAATTGTTGGGGTCCACCTACAATAAGATTTTTCTGAAGGAACAAGATTTTAAATATTTTAAAATTATTTGGGTTGGTAACTTATGAGTGTGTTCATTTTTAAGATGTTAGGTTTACTAAATTAGGAGGGTTAATTTAACTTTTTAGGAAAAAAAGATTTTAAATATTTTAGTGGTTAGGATAACAGCGACTGTAAATTAATCCCATTAAATAATTTTTGTGTATAACATGATTTATTTGTTCAATTTTGTAAGATATGTCATTACGGTACCTGGTGAAGTGCTTGACATCGTGGTTTTGCAAGATTCAACAGCTACTTATTTCTTGGCGAAAAAAAAAAACTACTCAAACTCTTGTTTATTGTGAGTTTAAGTTTCTTCTTACATATTTTTCCTTTATTTTTATATATTAACAAAACAAGATAGAGTTTATTATCAATGAATGAAAATCTGTATTTAGTGTTGAGTTTGTACGGAAATAAACAAATGAGGTTGTCCATAAATTAGTAAAGGCGGTTTTATTGTCAGTTAGTTTTCAGTTCTTAGTTGAGCCACTTGATTGTATTGAACACATTTTGACTAGTGAAATGATAGAGAAATCATATATCTTAAGAAAAATAATATCAAGAATTCTTCAAGAATAAAGAGCAGCCAATCACAATGCGTTATTTGCCAAAATTCAAGGAGGTGTGACTGAAAAATAGAAAGTGAACAAACAAAACATACAATTAAAACTTACCAACTATGTCTTAAAAAAATCTTGATGCTATTTTTTTAGAGATATATCATCTATTCTTTAAAAAAAAAAAACAAGATAGAGTTATACAGTAACAAGAGAAGTGTTATAAATACTCTCTTTTTAACACTATATTTAACACAATTCTTTTATTGTATGAAATTCACGTGAATATCCTACTTTTGATAAGTTTCATATAAAGTGGTGACACTAACAAGAGTTTCACACTCCACAATAGTGATGGTTGGGAACAGAGTATTCCTTGTAAAAAAAAAAAAGGTAATTTCTCATGGTAACAATACAAACTAAAAAGGAAAAGATGCATGTTATTCGAACAATAATTTTTGGGACAACTAAAGATATATAAAGAATGTAGATGTTATACGAAAATCAAAATAATAAAGAGAGTAAGAGTACACTTAAAGTATGAGAGATAGAGTTATTTTAAAAAATGTTAAATAAATGGTAATACAAATATTATTTTTCAAAGAAAAATATACATGATTTTCTTTAGGATTAAATAAATTTTCTTCCTTGTAAATATATCAATTTCTGCTTTTAATCCTCGTAAAAAAAAGTGGCATGTGTATGTCCTTATAACCTTTTTTTTATGAAGTCGTAGTCCTTGTTAATTTTAAATTTGTTTAATTATCATTAATCTTTTAAATTTTTGAATGAGTTTCACATACATGCTTAGATCCTTATAAGAAGTTTGATATATATAAAGACTTAAAACTTATTTAGCACTTTGTTTTTATTTCTAATTTAACTTAAGAATAACCCTAGATCACTTGGATGATATGATAATGGATCTCTTTCAGCTTAACTAGAGTCCTTAATTCAAATCCAATCTTAAAAATACAACAATGTTAAAGCTCTTAAAGGATCGGGTGCAAAGGGTTTACCTGTTGCATAACCTTGATCATATATTAATTTAAAGAAAAATAGTACGTAGAAAGAGAAGGGATAAAGCGAAAACCCTCAAGGAAAAACAAACAAAAAAATCAAACAAAGAAAGAAAAAAAAACACACCAAAGGAGTAGCGAGACAAACGATTGAAAACCTTGAATTCACTCTACTGCTATTTTAACTTGTTATTCTATTTTCTTGGAACTACCAATTAAGATTGCTCTTCATATTGAGCTATGTTAGCCCATGATTCATTCAGTAAGAACTAAAACTTGCATGTCATGAATAACATTTGCATTGAAGTTTAACAAGTTAGAGTATGTCGCCGTTATGACTCTACCAAAAGGCTCTTTAGTTGAAGTTTGTGTGACATGGTCTCCCAAAGGAACATAGCATGCTACTACTTTATCAGAGGAAGCCATGTAATTCCAAGGAGTATTATGATTGTAGTCGAGATCAGTGTGATTGCATCACTCCAAGGACTAACTATACACATGTTCGAATATTGGTTTCTCTAATGAGACTCCCTCTGTTTCTCAAGCAGTACAAAATCATCAACCTGCTTTAGTTGCACCAGATCCACTCCAACAAAAATATTAGAATTCTCTTCCTCATGGTTTAAGACATCTCCCATGAACACACAAGTCGCTATCTATTTAGACCTTAATATATCATCAATAAAAGGACATATTTCTACAACAGTTTTACTAGGGATGGCAAAGCGGGTAGGCCCGCCCCGTTTAGGCCCGCCCCGTCTAAGCCCGTTAAAAACGAGCCGAGTCTAAATTAGTGACCGAGTCCAAAATCTCACCCCGCCCCGTTTAGTGGCGGACTTGCGAGTTAGTGGGCCGGCCCACCAAACAAAAAACTTTTTTTGATTTTTTTTACAACTTAATTGTTACAAAAAAAACTATGTTGCTTTTATAATAAAAAAAGATAAAAGAATAAGTAGCAAATAAATTTGTGAAAAACAAGATAATTAACAAATTATCGAATTCAACATTATAATTAATAGCAAAATAAGGCAAATGCGCAACATAAACAATTCCTAAAATAAATCCAACAACCAAATTAAATCCAAAAGGATAATTAAATCCAAAAGGATAAAATAAGTCTCAAAATAAATAAATTCAACAACCAAGATAAATCGAAAAACATAAAATAAGTTCCAAAATAAATTCAACAACCAAAATAAATCCAAATGCATAAAATAACTCTCAAAATTACCTAAACAACTAAGATAAATCCAAAAACATAAAACAAGTCTCAAAATAATCGCAGCAGCAACATAATTCTTTTATAAAGTCATTCAACTCCAAGTAAATCATCATCTAAGTTATGAATATATGGTGCACCTCCTCCTCCTCCTCCTGTTGTCGTCACAACATAATTGTTTCCAACGAGTTAAGCGGGCCGCCCCGCCTCGTTTTTCAACGAGCCGAGTAAACTATAAAAAACGAGTTCAAAACTTTGACTCAGCCCGCCAAAAATAACGAGCCAAACGGGCCGGCCCGGTGGGTCAAGACCGTTTTGTCACCCCTAAGTTTTACTACAACAAGTAGCATTTTTGGAAAAGTACCTACAGGAGGTGCGATCGCTACATCTACCTTCTCAACATTTGAACTATCGGGTTTACTATGTTGCACTTTTGGAGGAATCTGATATCTGCAATTCTTAATAGAATGTTCAAAAATCTGACATGAGTTACAGGAAAGGGGAAGCTTCTCATACTCAACATCCACATAAAAATCAAAATTCTTCCTTTCAATGACAATTCTTTCATGTAAATCTGAAGCTAGATCAAGCTCTAATAGAACTCTGACAAAGTGACCGAAAGTTCTTTTCTTTACCTCATCAAGAGTCAAAGGAGTGCTTTGAGCCCATGTAATTTTAAACAATGTTCTTGGTTGCCAATATTAAGAATAATGCAAATATTCAGTTTATTAAAGTAATAAGGCATTTAAACTAAGGGTTTGTTGGTGGTATAGTTTTGAGACTGTATGATAAGTTTCTCTTAAGGCCTCATGTTCCAATTCTCTTAGTGTCAATTTTTGTGGGATAGTCTATACAAAATTTGCTCCGACTTTAAATGAAATCCGTGCAAGTTGATATTCAAATGGATCACCCATATTAGTTGGTTATCGAGTTAGATATAAAGTTTAAAAAAAAAATTGTTGTATCTTGACTAAATATATATTTTTGCATTATTAAGGATATACATTTTATATTTTAATTAAAGATGATTTTTTTTCTTTCACTTTTGAAAAAAATAAAAAATTACTTCCCAAAATATATTTATTTAAAAAGTTCTCCAAATTTATTGTTTTACATAGAAGAATTTTAACACACTTACTTTTCATACTACTTTTATATTTAATTCCTTAATTAATTTGTTAACATTTGTTTTAAGGATATTTGTTAGCATTTTTTTATTTTTCTTTATAAATCCACTTGCATTGCTTCATTGCATAAAGCATTGGGTATAGGGTTAAATATATATTTTCTCTCTATAAATATACCAAATTTCTATTTTAGACTCTCTAAAAAAATTCTTCGACTTTTAGTCTATAAAATTTTCAATCATTATTTTTAGTTCCTATTTTTAAGTCAATTCACGTGTAGTGTTTATATTTTTTAATGAAATTGTGTAGATTATTATAAAAATTTCTAAAAAAATGAATTTTTTAAAGAAAACATGATTTTTTTAGAGATAAAGAAAACATGAATTAAATATCATTTTTTAACCACAAAAAATAAAAATTCATATTTGATTCATGTTTTGTTAAAAAAATTATATTTTTTTTGTGAGAGATTCTTATAATATTATAAATTTTTCTGCAAAGTTTTATTCAAAAATTTAAATTATACGTATGAGTTTACTTGAAAAGATGGACCAAAAGTCAAGATGAAAAACTATTTGGGGACTAAAAATCAAGGAAAAAATTTAGAAAGGCTAAAATGAAAAGTTGATATATTAATAAGGATCAAAAACATATTTAACCCTAAAACATTTTGAGGAGTATAACTAAATAGGTTAATTAAGTAAATGATCCATATAAATATTCTGAGTTTTGTTTTTAATCTGTACAAATTAAAATCATATTTTTTAGTCTCTATAAAAAAAATTATCAACACTTGTTGTCCAGAAAAAGTTAAAGGAAAATGTTACATGGACTAAAATGTGTGATTTTATTTTATGAAAAGTAAAAACGAAATTGTTAATAGGATCAATTACTTAATTAACCCTAATCAAATTATTAATTTAATAAATTTTTTGAGAGCTATTAATTAATTAATTTGTGAATGGCAGCCTGTACAATGAATAAAGTTGGTCATAAAAAGACTAGACAATTGACACGCACGTAGCTTTTGAGAAAATTGTGTATCTGTTCCAAACAATAGGGGAAACCGCCCCTAGTTTTGTTCTGCTTGTATTTGATTATGCACCTTGTTTAGTTCTCAACACCCACTTATAATTCACTCAACTTACCCTCATATATATATGAATTAATCAACACTAAATCATCATCACAGATCAAAACAACTTCATCATAATATTCAACAAAGGTACAAGTTACAACAAACAACATGAGTGCAGCAACAAAAGCTTGGGTAGTAGCATCAAGCATAGGAGCAGTGGAGGCATTAAAAGACCAACTTGGTGTATGCAGGTGGAACTATGCTTTTAGATCACTGCATCAACATGCCAAGAACAATATTAGATCATACACTCAGGCTAAGAAATTGTCATCTGCTTCGTCTGCTGCTGTTTCCAACAAGGTCAAGAGAACCAAAGGAGAGTCCATGAAGAAAGTCATGGACTTGAATTGCTGGGGTCCTAGTACTGCACGGTTTTAATATTGTGGACATTTAATTGATGCTAGTTTTTAATGTATTGTAATGTAATAAAGCCATTATAATGCAGGTTAGATACTAGCTACTACTTTGTATTCATACCATTTCGTCTTATGTATCTAATTCGTCCAAAATTTTGTTCGTTCATTGATTATGTGACCAAGAAAATTGAAATTTGAGATATTGTATGTCCACTTTATAACCCGTATTAGCTTCGTTTATAGTTTATCATCTTTTTCTCCAATTTTATCCTTATGTTTTTAACTAAAATCCAATTTTATCCTTATAACTTAAAATAAAATAGTTATTGTGTAATAAATATCAATTATTATTCCATTGTTTTTTTTAGGGAATGCCTTCCCTAGTTCTTTTTTAAGGTAGCCTTCCGTAGTTTTTTTTTTTTTGATGAAATATACATGTTTCATATTTTTAAGGGAGAATATACATTCCGTTTTTTTTTCTTTATGAGAATACTATTATTTTCGTTGTTTTTTATTTTGTGGTAGTATTTTTAACCGGTCTTTTTGGTACATTATGCCTTTCGTTGTCAATAATAGTTCAAATTAAATAATGCATATATAATAATAATAATAATAATAATAATAATAATAATAATAATAATAATAATAATAATAATAAATTAATAATAGCTTTGAGTAATTGTGGTTGCTACGTTTTATTGTTTTTACTAACTTATAATATAAATGATATATTAAATTAATAAATTTAAATTGCTAATTTTTAAATACTTAAATATTAATTTATATAAATTTTAGTATGAATTAAGAATATCCTTTTATGTCATTTTACATTTATCAGTTAGTTGAATCGTTAATTTTACCAAATACTTCAATTAACTTATCAGCTATGAGTCATCAGCTATAAACTATAAACTATCAACTACCAGTTAGCTTATCAACTATCCGTTATTTTTACCAAACAGAGCCTATATATCTAATTCGTCCAAAATTTTGTTCGTTCAATGTTTATGTGACCAAGAAAATTGAAATTTGAGATATTGTATGTCCACTTTATAAGCCGTATTAGTCCATGTATTAAATCCTGTGACTATATATGTAAGAATAGCTTAGTTCTAAGCGAGAAAAATACAAGTTGAAATGAATTTCTTTGCATCAACTCTCCAAGAATGGATTCCAAAAGCTCTAAGAGGTGATGGATGAGAGTAGAAGCTGATGAATGTGATCAAGATGGGCTTAAACAAATTGAAGGTTATGTCTTAATCTTAAAAATTGAACTCTAATAAAGAGAAGCACCAAAAACTAAAAACAAATATTGTTTGTTTAAATTTAAAATAACATAAAATACTTGCAAGTAAGATCAATAACATGAAAAAAGTCATGTTTAATTCATTAACATCAAATTACAACTTTCAGTAAAGGGTCTGTTTGTTATAATTTTTTCAAATGATTTTTATAGTGTTTGATCTTTTTGCTATAATTTTTTCAAAGAATTTTTAAAGAAATTCTTCAATGAGAAATTGGTTTAAATAAATTCTCATAAAAAGTTATTTTAAGTATTTCAGCTTTTTAGCACGTTTTTTTATCTTTCGGATACAATAATTTTAAAGAAAATGCTTAAATGAGAAGCTATTTTGAACAAATTCTCATAAAAAATCATTTTTTTAGAGATATGTTTTTGAAAAAAATATGCGCATTTTTCGGTGGCCTTTGACATCTTGTTCTTGCATGATTGGGAATTTCTACAGCAATTCTTAGAAAGGATATTTGTTTCTCGTTCAAGTAATCTGATTAACTTATATTTGAATTATTTAAAAGGAGAATAATGCTCGTATTTTGCAATAAAGAACTATCGTTGGAGCAGTTATTTGATCGTGTTAAATTTTACTCTTAACGGTGGTCGAAGACTCATAATCAATCTCTTTTCTTCGACTTTCACTCATGGTGGTTTAATCCCCTCTTTATGAGTCATAATACCACATAATGTTTCGCTTTGTGTTTTTGTCTTGGTAGTATATTCTAGCCTGCTTTGTAACTTATACTCTTTTTGCTCCCTTTTAGTCACACCTTGAGCTTCGAAGGATGGTTTTTTTTTTTTGTTGGTTCGAAGGATGGTTTTTAATATACTGTTTTTGGTCTCTTAAAATAAATAAACTAATTAATGAAAAATTAATTAATTATATTTGGTTAAATTAATTAGACATTTGACACCGCGTAAATTTTGAGAAAAGCCTAATTTGGTTCTAAACAAATGAACAAATAGGTGAAACCGCCCCTTGTTTTGCTCTGCTTGTATTTACATAAGCCCCTCGTTTAGTTCTTAACTCCCACTTTTAAATCACCACTCAACTTTCCCATATATATGAATGAATCAACACTATAATCCATCACCACAAATCACAACAATTTCATACACTTTTACCATATCATATATTCAAAAAATTCACATTCAACAAAGGTACTAAAATATAATAATGAGTGCAGCAACAAGAGCATGGATAGTGGCATCAAGTATAGGAGCAGTGGAGGCATTGAAGGACCAACTTGGTGTATGCAGGTGGAACTATGCTTTTAGGTCACTGCATCAACATGCTAAGAACAATATTAGATCATACACTCAGGCTAAGAAATTGTCATCTGCTTCTTCTGCTGCTGTTTCCAACAAGGTGAAAAGAACTAAAGAGGAGTCTATGAAGAAAGTCATGGACTTGAATTGCTGGGGTCCTAGTACTGCAAGGTTTTAATGTGGATTTTCAATTAATGTTAATCTATGATGCTCTTGCCAATATGGTGCAAGTTATATATTGTGTTCTTGAAATTATATAACCAAGAAAAATGAGAATTGAGATATAGTTTTCAATATTTTATTTGTCTATATTGGGGTTGCAAGTTGAATCTTTTCATGAGAAAAGAATTATTATTATTATTTTTTATAAATCCATGTAGCTTTGTATTAAGAAAGCAAAGGGTCTGGGAAGTCATCTTTTGTTTCAGCAAAAACCACTTTTTTTTGTTATTTGTTATTTGTTATGATCAATGTCCAAAAACCTTTAGATAAGGCGATACGAGTTTTGGAGTTTGAGCATACATCAACCTTAGAACTTCTAAGAAAAATTTGTCATTTATTTAGATTCCATGAACCTCGGATGATTAATTAATATATGCAAAATTTAAGCATGCATCGATGGGCTCCTTTAACCACCCTGCCCCGGGTTTCTTCATTGTTAATGGTTTTTGAGAGGAAAAGAGTAAAATAAATAAATTGTTGATATATGTTTTTTTAAAATTCAAGAAAAGTAATTTATTTTATATATATATTTTAAAGATTATTTTATAATATTTGTTTGTCATTACTTCTTCATTGTTAATGGTTTCTTACGGTTTTATTGAGACTGGTAAGTGGTATATAAACAATAGAAAAATTGGTGGAGATGATTCAGATCAAATCAAATATACACCCTATTTAAACGTATATTTCTTGTGAAAGGAAAGTAATTATTTTGATAAAAATTCTGTAACTGCTCCTTTTTTTTCCTTAATTGCTAACTTCCAATTGAGCCTATTGGTATTTGACCTTCTGATTTGTTTCCTTATCAGATCCAATTGCATTAGCACAACGTTAATTAGGGACCAAAATTACTCATTTAAGAGTTAAGGTGCTAAACTTAACTTGGAAAATAAGTTAAAACCAAAATATTATTACCTAAATTAAATTATGAATAGCCAATAATACAAGAAATAAAGTTAGTCTTGGGAAACAAGACATTTGACACTGCCCCTAGTTTTTTTCCTTCTGTTTTTGTTACTTCCCCAACAAACAAGCCCCTGGATTACTTCTTAACCCCCACTTCTAAATCATACCCCCATATATATAGAAAAATATCAACACTTGCCCATTCAACAAAAAGGTACAACATGAGTGCAGCAGTAAGAGCTTGGATGATAGCATTAAGCACAGGAGGAGTGGAGGCCTTAAAAGACCAACTTGGTGTATGCAGATGGAACCATTCTTTTAGGTCACTTCATCAACATGCTAAGAACAATATCAGATCATACATTAAGGCCAAGAAATTTTCATCTGCTTCTTCTGTTGCGGTTTCCAACAAGGTCAAGAGAACCAAGGAAGAATCTGTGAGGAAAGTCATGGACTTGAGTTGTTGGGGTCCTAGTACTTCGAGGTTTTAATATTGTGCCCTTTTAAATATTGATATTTCAATGAATAATGTTATTGTAATGTGATGTACTAATCCGTTACTCAAACATTATGCTGCAAGTTAGTTACTATTTGGAGTGAAGACTATCTATTGTGCTTAAACTTTGTTGATTTATGAAAAGAGTTGAAACAATATATGTAAGAAGTGTGAAATCAATTTTAATACTATTTGAGTCGGTGTATGGGTTTAAGGTTAACTTTCACTAGAGCTTATTGGTTAGAGTTAATCTGGATCAATATTGGGTGGAGGACGCAATGAGAATGTTGAATTGTAAAATGAGCCATCTCCATTTTAAATTTTTGGGTTTACCCATCGGTGGTAACCCGAAAAGATTGTCCTAAGTGATCTAGTGATTGATAAGATTGGAGCAAACTTTTTAGGATGAAAGAGCCTCAATTTATCCATGTAAGGTAATCTCATCCTTCTCAAATCTGTTTTATCTTCATTACCAATGTGCTTCTTTTCCTTCTTCAAGGCTCCATCAAGTACTCTTATAAAAAGTTGAGTGTCTTTTTAAATCTGTTTTATGGGGAGGTTGTAAGGAATGTCATAAAATTAATTTGATTTATTGAGATAAGGTTTGTTAGATGAGAGACTTAGGTGGGTTGCTTGTTCGTAACTTGCATTTGTTTGGTTATGCTTAATTAAGAAAATGGTGTTGGAGGATTAAAATAGAAAGAAATAGTTTGTGGTTTAAGATTTTATCATATTAAATATGGTTGTGTTGAGGGTGATATTTTGGTAGAGACTCTATATATTTGGTGAAGTGATATCCAATTTGTATGTGACGAGGGAGGGTTGTGGTTTCGTAGATTGTTTCAATAGTAATCTTAACAAGATAATAGGTGATTGTGAGAATACTTTTTACTAGAGGAATCCTTGGGTAGGTGGGGTGATGTTATGTAAACGCTTTAGTAGGTTGTTTGATTTAGTTTTCGATAACGATGTGATTATGGATGTATTTGCTTTATTCATGCCTACGCTACGATTAGGAAACGACAAAATATTATTAAAATGCTCATTGATGAGAATGGTACAATTAAATATCAACAAGGTTTCGTTGATGAGGTCATCCAATATTTCTCCTCTTTATTTAACCGTCAACAAAGTGTGTATGATCGTGTGTTACAAGTTATCCCGCTTTGTGTAAATGATGATGATAACATGTTGAGCTTAATACCCGACTCAGATGGACTAAATCAGACTTTCTCTCATAATTTTTGGGATCATTGTGCTAAGGATGTATTTGAAGCGTGTAAAATGTTGCTTGATAATGAAGCATTGTCGCCAAATTTTAATGACACCAATATTGTGTTGTTACCAATAGGTAGAGATTCAAAGCCCCATCAAAGATTAGAGACATGTACCACTTGGTAATGTAATGTTGTATACAAAATTCTTATCAAGTGATGGCCATTTGATTGAAGAGAATTATGCCCAAGTGTGTGTCTATTAATCAATCAGTTTTTGTAGAAGTTAGGTCCATACTTGATAATGTTTAGCTGCTTCTGAATTTATACATTATATGAAGAGGAAGACAAAAGGAAAAACTAGTGATGTTACACTAAAAATTGACCATGCATATGATGGAGTTGAATGGGCGTATATTCATGGAGTTATACAAATGATGGATTTTGATCCTAAAAGGAGTTATTGAGTGATGATGTGTATGAAATCCATTTTTTATCCGGTACTAGTAAATGATGAGATGACTAGTCTTATTTATCTAGGGAGAGGATTGAGGAAAGGTGATCTACTATCACTCTAACTCTTCATCCTTTGTATGAAAGGTGTATCGATGCTAATGCAACAAACAAAGAGAGGTGGCCAAATGCATGATGTATAAATTTTTTGAAATGGGCCTATTGTGTCGCATCTTGTAGTTGTGGATGGTTGTTTACTTTTTTGCAAGGCCGGTAATTGGGAAGATGAAAATATGAAAGAAATCTGAACAAACTACGGTGAGGCGTCCGAAAAATTGATTAACTTCTGAAAGTCTGAAGTCTTTTTCAATAAAAATGTTCAAGATCAAGTTAAAGATGATGTTGCGACAATCCTTAATCTTCATATCGCACTTTGGACCGGCAAATATTTAGGAATGTGTTATTCGAGGAATAGTATAATGAGCTAAAAATGATTAGGCCAATATAAAGGCTACTACAACTAGGCACTAGTCCATCTATTTAAAACATCTAAGTAATGACAAGAACGCTTTGGTTGAAATAAAATTGAAACTAACAATAAGGAGTCTTGAATTCATGATAAGTAGAGTTAAAGACCATTGAAGAACACTACTAGTACCACCAGAAAGGAGGAAAAGATCCTGTTTGTATGAAAACAAAGGAATATCATAATAATTCCCATAATCAATTTCCCAACGAACAACAAACCTACACCAACAAACATAGCCCACATTTGTTAATGCTTCTCTAACACCTAACTTAATCTCCCATCATTAAATGCCCTTACACTTCAATCACTCCCAACTCCAACCCTTAAATCATTTTCCTTCCTTATCTACAAGAATAAAGATACTCCATTTTCATATTTCAAAATCATGCATCATATATGATTTTTTATATATAAATTTATACAATATTTATGAAATGATAGATACACATAGTTTTACTCACACAACAAATAAATATACATACTACTCCGATAGAATCTATATATTGGTGACTACAATCCTATTTTTTTTACGAAATTGATACACTTCAATTTGTGATTTTACATACTCAAGTAAAAGGTCCCTTTATGATAAACATAGTTTCATTCATTCTAAAAAATCAGTACGAGTGTATCATAAAATTTTTCTAATAAAAAAGATGTTAATATATTCCCCTCACAAAATGTTAATTTATTAAAATGAAGAAATTTAAGTATGACATGTTTTCATATTTGATACTCCTCAAAAAGAGTAAGAATATTTTACATTTTTGAATTCATATTTCTTAACTAAACATCTTCCATCTTATAAACTAAAAAAAATAATATTCCACCTAAGAATATTTGGATGCATCAAAAAAAATATCTTTCAATTTAACGAAATCCCTTGAATTTAAATCCAAAACATGAATCAGTGTTGAGTCGAATTTTTTTACCACTTATTATGATCTTCGGTTTGAGTTTCTCCAATTACATAAAAAAATGGCTAAATTATCTTTTTGGTCCCTTAACTATTTAATTAGTATCAGTTTGGTCCCCTAACTAAAATTTGATTTATTTTGGTCCCTTAACTTCTCTCCATTACATATTTTGGTCATTTCCGTTAGTTTTAATTCAAAAACGTTAGGTTTTCTTCATTTTCTTCTGGAATTTTTCTAGGATTCTTGTTGTTGAATGTTGATGGAGATGATATGAAGATGAAAAAGAGGAGAAGAAGATG
>Ga0099826_10000961_pt1 | contig 16021 bp, 7 predicted proteins | sample Mtrugardesep15_FD_76830 | JGI IMG/M metagenome (GOLD analysis project Ga0099826, IMG submission 76830) | Root nodule microbial communities of legume samples collected from California, USA - M. trunc garden sep15 | ecosystem: Host-associated > Plants > Roots > Nodule | place: USA: California... | reverse complement strand
GTGCTTTTGTTAAATGGTTTAGTGTATGTTTGATATCACATGATAGATGTGCCAGAATCACAACGACCCACCCTGATTATCCAGAAGCACACTTTATGTATACATGTCAGTATATCTCAATGTACATGTACTCATGCTCCCCCTTAATCATAGTTCTCCGCAATATGTTATATGTGTTCACATTTGAGCTTTAAAGTCAGTGGTGTGCGCATAATGCTAGCTTACCAAATCTCCAAGACAAGTCCTGGTGGGTAGCACCTTATATTCATACTTATGACTTATGAGTGCGATATGTGGAACATTATTGAAATCATTCTTAATAGTCCACCACACCAAAAAAAGAAGGAAAAAATTATGTGTATCACTTCATTACGCTACTATGAAAAATAGCATCTCACTATATAAACCATTAACCAAAGTCTATGATTCATCCATGTCCACAATTCCCTTTGAAAGCATGGTTTTATCAAAACAACATCTAGTTTCATTTTCAATCACCTTCCTTCTTTGTTTCAACTTGGTAAATTCTCAAATCCTTGGTCCAATATTATCCCCAATACTCCCTCCAATATTATCCCCATTAGTCCCTGACCTCTTAAATTTTTTAGACCAAAGACTTGCTATAGTTTTCCCAATCATTCAAGCCTTCAAAAACACAATAACCTCTGATCCATTAGGAATTACCTTAACATGGGTTGGTCCAAATATATGCAACTACAAAGGCTTCTACTGCGACAACCCGCCGGATAATCTCTCGGCCACCACCGTCGCCTCCATAGATTTCAACGGCTTCCAACTCGCTGCCCCTTCTCTCGAGGATTTCATTGATCAACTCCCTGACTTAGCACTTTTCCATGCAAACTCCAACAATTTCTCAGGTACCATTTCACCAAAAATAGCATCACTCAAATACCTATACGAACTTGATCTTAGTAACAACTTTCTCTCTGGAACATTTCCAACTTCAATCCTAAACATGCCAACACTTTCATTTTTAGACATTAGGTACAACCTCTTCACCGGAACAGTACCTCAACAAATCTTCATACAAACATTGAGTGCAATTTTCCTCAACAACAACAACTTTCTTCAAACACTTCCCAACAACATAGGCGAAACAACAGCTTCTTATCTAACCTTCGCTAACAACAAATTCACCGGTTCAATTCCTAGTAGCATAGGAAAAGCCTCATCAACATTACTCGAAGTTTTATTACTAAACAACCAATTAACAGGTTGTCTTCCTTATGAAATAGGGTTCCTTAAAAACCTCCAACTTTTCGACGCCGGTAACAACCTTTTAACAGGTCCATTACCGTTTTCTTTAGGGTGCTTGAAGAAGGTGGAACAGTTAAACTTTGCTAGGAACATGTTGTACGGTCAGGTTCCGGAAGTGGTTTGTGCGTTGGGAAATTTGGAGAATTTAACGTTGTCTTATAATTATTTTAATAGAGTTGGACCGTTGTGTAGGAAGCTTATAAAAAGTGGTGTGCTTGATGTGAAGAAGAATTGTATTTTTGATCTTCCTGATCAGAGACCTATGGAGGAGTGTGTGAAGTTTTTTGCGGTTCCAAGAACTTGTTTAGGTTCTGGGTCGTTTAAGGTTATACCATGTCAAATTCCAAAATGGGTGAAACCTAGAGGGGGAAATAAGAGACGTTTGTTGTCATATTCTGCTCTTGAGAGAAAAAGAGTTGTTTTGTAACTCACTTTAGATTAAACATTTTAGCTTAATCCAATTGTGGTGTGTTGTGCATAACAAAATCTTGATCATTGCTCAATACTAACTAACTTGATACTAGTTTGAGTAGTTAATCATGTCTAAGTGCTTTAGGTTATAATGGTTGGAAGGTAGTTGAGAGTCTATGGGAATGAATCGTCTCAAGTCTTTTCCCTCTCATTTCTCATGTGATATCTCTCAATCTCACCATTGAATGAAATATGTGAGACGGGTTTTAAATGTAAAAAATATGTAGAAAATGCGACATGTCTGATAATTATGAAATGCCTCATAAATTCTCATGTTTCTCACAGTAAGTAGAAAATGTGATAACAATCCTCACAAAATTCTCCCTTCAAAAAAAAAAATCCTCACAAAATTCTCTTTCATATAATCCAACACAAATATTTGTTGCAAATGTTACGATCATTATGGGATAATTGTTCAGATTTTGCTCTTTGAGAAATGATAGATACAGTGACAAAATGTATTAAGAAAATTTTCAGACAATGTATTTGCTAACACATTTTCTTAATTACACATCATTACCTTCCTTGATTTTCGGTAAAGAACAAATTTAATTGGCTGAGACCTTTTTTTGATAAATTTTTGATAAAAACTCTCTGAATAAATAGCAATGCTCTTGCTCTTTTCACTTCCAAAATCCCTCTTTTAACATCCCAAAATTACTTAATTGATCACAGCACAGTTAATGCAAGAACAAAAAAATTTAAAAAAAGTGAAATGTTAATGAATGTTCTTGGAGCACTCGTTAAGAAGCATAAGTAGTAACTATTTATGAAAAAAACGTGTAATCAATGCATTGCAAATCAAAACATTTGATTTTTAAAAAAATAATTACTTATTTTAAAATGTTTAAAGAGTGCCCTGAGAGCACTCATTAACAAGACCTTTAAACAAACCTCTAATGACATTTAAGTGCATTTGGAGTCCAAATTTCTAATTTCCCCTTGACCCTTTTACTTGTTCCACGTTTTCAAGGTGGGTGATTTGTGGGCTTTGGGTTGTTGTTCCAAATTTTGGAACACAACTATGCTTCAACAAAATGAAGAATGTTGTTCACACTTCCCTCAATGTTAGGAAACACAAGTAATTTATCAATATAATTTCATCGACAGTCAACTGCCGATGAATTTTAACTGATGTCAATTAATTGTCGATGAACATTTACGTCTTTTTTTAGTTTGTTTCAGCCTTGTTTGAAGTGTGAAGATCAATTTTCCAACAGATTTTGTATCCTTTGGGTTGTTGTCCCAATTTCTAATTTATAATTTGACTTCTATACTTCCTTCTACTCCTGTCATATTTAGCAAAATTAAATTCTGTCGACATTGGTATAAGTTGGAACATGGAAAATATAAAACAAGATGCATCTATCAAGGCATGGACAAAATTGATGACTTTGAAGCATATTTTTACTATTGCTATTCCAAGGTTCATATATTCCAGACGGTGAAAGATTGATAACAAAAGATTGAAACTAATTGTTTACAATAATACAATCATTAACCACTGTAGTATATAATTGACTAGCTGATGCGATGCGGTTAAAATGATTTGGGCCTATTCGGAAAATTAGAAATGGAAGGTGTAGTGTGTGAAGCAAAGGGAAAATTATAAATTAGAAGTTGACTGTACCAATTCTCTACCCTGCATTTAAATCAATGATGATGCTACTTTCACCATCAATTATCTTGTTGCATGTCTTGCCTCCAACTACATTGTAGAGTCTCACAAAATTTTGCTTATGATTCATCATAATGCCTTCCACTTTCTTAAAGAACTTACATCCAACTACCTTACAAATTTTAGGTAACTTCACAAGTTTCATCGTGACATGTTTAACCCCAGGACGCTTCTTCACCCGCTTGAAGATTTTCTTGCCCATGACTAGAGCATAAGACACAAGGACTCCATAATTGTACAATTTTGGTGTCACAATTGATTGTTTCGTCCTAGTCCCACCAGTGGAAGACTCCACCTCAACTTCTAAACTCGTACATCCACTATGAATTTTAGATTGTAACCTCACCTCATAGTCTGATTATAAGTATTCTTACTTTCACCTCTTCAGATTGATCTAGAGTGTTTAACATTTCTCCAGACTAACACTTTCCTACATAAAAGGTCAATTTTACATGTGTCATTATTTCTAAGGTGAGATATTCCACCTTCTTCTAGATCCCAACATGACACCACCAGTGTACCCACATCCTAATATTCCTTTTCGAAAACTGCAACTTGTCTTGATTCATCGTTGCCTCCACTCAAGACAATCCTTTTTGAAGTGACCAGTCTTGTGGCACTTCAAGCCTTTGTACTTTGAATTTTCACCATCTTCTAAGCTTAATTAATTTCCTCTACTTCCACATCTCCTTCTTAAAACATTTAAGCCTTCACTACTATCATCAACCTTTAAGTATTTGAACTTGGTGAACTCCTTGGTTCTCAGCGCCACTTGGACTTCCTCCAATAAGAGTAGAGTCTTGCCTTCATCCTAAATGTTCACTTCTATGTTCACCAAATCATCAACGATTTTGTTGAACTCCATCAATTGCTCCATGATGGTTTTTGACTCCACTATTTTAAATTAGTAGAATTGTTGTTTCATGAATTGTTTATAATTCAATAAATTGGTCATATACACCGACTCATACTTTACCAACATAGCCTCCTTAGTTGCATCCTTCTCGACTTCTATCATAAATTTATCTCTGAGGCAAAATGTAAACACTCATGTCCTTGTAAACCATATCGGACTTGTCTTCTTATGACATGTTGACTTGTAACAGAACCTCACCCTTCAAGGCTTATGAAAACTTTTGTTAAATCAAGAGCACTTGCACCTTTACCCTCTAGTACCCGAAATCGTTGTCTGGTAAATTTCTCGATATCCTACTTAGTACCAATGATGCTCCCTTAATGATTAGTTTTGTTTTTCCCACGATAGGCACCAATTCTTGTAAATTCATACTAAAATCAAATTAATAAACATAAATGTATGGAGAACGAATCAACAACAACCAGCAACCAAACACTCTCAAACAACAATGTCCAATTCTACATTTAATCTAGCGACCGAGTATAAAATATTTTATCTAACATATCTTGACAAAAAAAAACTTAAACTATATTGGGCTATAATGCATGGTATTTTTTTTTTTTTTGAAGGACATGGTATGTTTTATTAGTTGCAACATTAGGATATATTAAAAGTTTATAACTTACTCATGCTTCGAACTTACCATTCATTTAAAATATTTTATCTTTTAATAATATTATTTAAGTTACAATTAAAAAAGGTTAAATTCATCCAGAAATCCTAGCTCAACTGGCAAAATGCCGAAATTGTCAGGCCGGATGCCATGACTGGGGTTCGAACCCCGGTACCTCCATTTGTGTGTGTGAGTTTATAATGGCTTTGTTATTTTTAGCATAATTTACTTCGTTAAAATAATAAGTCACACTGATAATTTCCTTCCAGGTTCGTCCCTCATTATATATTTAATTATTAAGGAAGAGGTGGTAATTCAAACATCTCTTAAGAGAAGGTGGCATAATTTATTCTAGATTTTTGTTTTTCAAGGAAGAAAAATGTATAGTTTAATATAAGAATGTAGATGAGTGTAACTCAGACTTCTATTTAGGGATTGATGAAAAAAAATTCTATTTAGGGAGAAGAGTGTAAATTGATCTAAATTTTTATAATTTATAAACAAACTAGATTTATGATTTGTAAGGACTATACAATAAGTATAGATGCCAAAAAAAATTGTAATAATTTTGATGCTAAAAACAAATTTTGGGAAAATTATAAGATGTAAAAGATATGTAATTTATTTTATTTTTTTGCATCGCTGCACTTTTGTCGTACAAACTAGTACAAGTAACCCAAATCACAAGTCACAACCCTGATTGGGCTGAAAATAATATTTATCATCGCTTTTTTTTTAGGACTTACCATCTCTTTTTAACGATGGTTTTCTTTGTTCTCTAAAAAAACAATGCTTTCTTTGTTTCTTTTTATAAATATATTTTTCTCTTCATTTTTTTAAGTAATTTAGTTGCCAGAGTCACACGCTATAAATGTGAGAAATGAGAAATTCAAACATAAGGTGGCACATTTTCTTCATTTTTTGTATGGTCAAGTAACCCAATAACTACAAATTCAGCTCTTAAGATAAATAAATAGAGTGTTTAAGGTTTAAACTATGACTCTTGTATATAACAATGTTGTCTCTACAACTGAGCTAAACTACAAGACATGCATATTCTCTTCATTTCTATTCATAGGAATTTATTTCATAATAATAAAAAATTAAGTATAAAAAATAAATCCAAAATTAATTGAAATATCTTTTGAAAATGTTTTTTATGTTGAAGATTCCCTTTTTAAAATGTTGTCATTAAATAAAGTTGAATTATTAAAATATACTTGAACTTTATATAAAAAATATAATTTTCTTTTCATTACTTTACACTCAAACAAAGAAAGCATATTGAACTGATGTCAAAATAAAAAGGAGAGCATATATTCAACAAAGACGACAAGGATTGGCTTGTTTGGATAACCAGATTATTTGCGGCTTTATAGCACAATCGTTTATCATAATAAGTGTTTATGTATAAGTTTGCATTCGTTATTTTTATAACAAAAAATAAAATAACATTAAATTATTTTTATATATACCATCAGTTTTTTTATAAGCTATATATTAGATAACTTGCAAAAATAAGTTGAAAAAAACTTATCAAAATTTTTCATAAGTTATCACAAATATATGTGAGTAGATAAGGTCAAATATGTCGATGCATATAGGCTCTAAATGAATACATTAATACACTACTGTTTTGGCAGTTAGCTTAGGAGTAAATAGCTTGAAACTCAAATTCAAATGAAGACAAGAAAAAAGTGGATTTAATTATCTGGTTTTTCTAACGGTCCCGCCAATTTAATTCCTTCAATCATTCCCTTCCCTGGAGGCATTTAAATGTGAAATTCAATTTATACAACAGGATACTCGTGAACATGTTTTCTAACCCATGCATGGAGTGATAAGGTAGATTGGAAAATAATATCATGGTTAACGAAAAATACACTTCTGTTCTATTATTAAGAATATAAGAGATATATAAAAATGGAAAAACTTAAAACAGTACACAATTTTACGGGGAGCTCGAACTTTTGCAAAACTCAAAACTTTCACCATTTTCGGTTTCACTCTTTATCACAAAATGCCTCAACTGATCTACATTGTTAACCAAATTCTCTTCACAAAGAAACTCATAGCTGAAAATCTTCTCCACTTCTCTCCAAAAATCATGAACAAAAACGTGAGTTTTTCCCATTTTCTTGCTCCGAGCCAACACTGCCGCTGTAAATATTGCTGACATTCTTCCCGGAGCTGCCGGAAAGTACCCTCTTGGTCCATCAACTAGAATCACGTCCCAAGAGACTTCGTAAATGTGGTTTGGCAAATCATTGATTCCGAGTTTACATTCTGAGAATAACAAATTTTGTACTGGCTTACAATCACGTTTGGACTCTTCTTTTGCATGAGAAAGCAACTTTGGGTACTCACTAACTTTGGTTGTGAACTGAACATCGTAAGCTTCGATACGTGGGTTGGACTGTTCGAATTTTGAGATAATATATTCGTTTTCGTCGATGAAAACAGTGCGGCCATTGCTATTCAGTGCAGACCAGAGGAGGGACTCTTGGGTGAGACCAAAGATAAGGAAGTTGGAGTTTGGTTTAAGATGAAGAGTGGTTGTTATGGTGTTGATCTCCGCGAGGGACATGGATTTGGTGGTGGAGTTTGAGGAGGAGGCGTAGTGGACAAGGGCTTTAGTTACAGAGGGTGGAAGAGGAGAGGCGGAGGAGGATGCGGCCGAGGAGGTGGAAGAGGAGATGGTTGTGATGAGAGTAAGAGTGAAGACTATAGTGAAGAAAACGATGATGATGAAGAAAAAAAGTTTGTTAGAGAGAAAGGGTCCTATTGTTGAGGATTGCTTGTGATGAGGAGAAGGGTTTGGACTTGAATTGTTCTTCATTTTATTTTTGGGGAATAGAGAGAATAAAGCGTAAAAAAAGAAGGAAAATAGTATTATCACTCTATCAAGAATGAGATAAATACATGTATTTTTGGGATCATTTAATCTCCTTGAGTACTAGAATAATGCTATTTGATCGTATGCACAGAAACTTACAAAACAAATAAATGGTGAAATAGTGTGAGATGGATTGATGACAATGTTCTCAAGGATTTTCAGTGTAATTTTTCTCACTGTTGAAAATTTAATAGACAAAACCGAGCAAATTTTTTATATAGAAGATGAAAAACCCTGGCAGATTTTTTTTTTTTAAAAAAAAAGGTTTTTTCACGTTATACAATGGTCTTCGTGTCTCATATAAAAGAAGAAAGATATTTATGTAAAGAGCGAGAGGGAGAAAGTGGTTAGAGAGATTAGAGAAAGTCAAATAAAAAATTGACAAAAAGAGAAGGTCAAAGTTTTGATATGACCAAAATAATTTGACTAAGTCAAATATTATCACAAATGAAAATAATAAAATTATTGTTAATCGCATTACACCATCACAATTTTGTTTTTTTAAAAGGCATTACAGTTCTTGTTGTTGACATTGTTGTGCGCTAATATGTTGTATTGTGGTTGGTTTTTTCACGATTTTTCTAAAGATTTCGTTAGTATCTCTTGTATGTAGCCGCACTTGACACATTTCAAAATGACTTCGTTAAATGTATGATGCAAATCATACACCACTTATAAATGATATGAAAATCGTTAAAAAATCCTACATAAGTTTATCCTCTTTATAATGCAATGTCTAGAACTTACTCATAACATGGAAAATGGACGAAAGTAAAAATTGATTAATTTTTATGACTGTTTTATAAATACATTAATTTTAAAAATAAGTTAATTAATGTATTTTTTTCCTAATAAAAATAACAAATAGTCTATTTATTTATATTTTATTTTGCATACTAGTTGTTTAGTTTTTTTTTTTTTGGTTACCATGTTATAGGAATCCCTCGTATGTTAGCCTTGCTATGCATCACAATCTCGAATACAAGAAGAGAGTTGTGTTAGGTCACGACAACCAACATCCAACTTTGTCGAATTTATATAAATGGATCAAATACATAATAGTGTGAATTCTAGGCCATTTTCCGAAAACAACTCGATGTATAGCTCGAGTATAATGTGAAATGAGGAAGGGCCACTGTATCGACACCTACGAGCAACGATATCGATGGATCAAAAAGACTTACACTTAATTTTCATTGATTTGAAGGTGTATGATAGAGTGCTAGAGTGAAAAAACCTTAAGAAGAAAGTGGTTAGGTTTATATATATTCAATTTATAAAAGATATATAGGAGGGAGTCTCGACTAGTGTGAAGACACATAATAGAGACATCATCAATTTTTCCTAAACAATATGATTGCACCATAGTTCAACCTTGAATCTTTATCTTTTTACTTCAGTTTTGAATATACTTACAAAGCATGTCCTAGCATAAATAGGTATGCCTTTTGCATATGAAATAATTCTACTCGGAGAGTCGATGGAGGAATTAAATAAGAGGTTGAAGACAAGCCTATAAGTGTATGGCTTTCTCCTAAGAGAAGCAAACTAGAGTACATGAAATGTAGTTTTAGCAAAAGATGAAGTGTTTCTATCTAGGCATGGCAATGGGGCGGGGTGGGGACAGGTTTTACCTTCCCCCGTTCACATACCTGATTCTCATATACTTACCCGTTACACTATCCATACCCAACGAGGATGAAAAATTGAATCTCATCTCCGTCCCCGACTGGTTCGGGTATCCCCGTCCCATCTCCACATTGAATAATTTTTTTTAATAAAAAATAGAAGTTATTTTTGCAACCCCAAGAGCAATTTTGTAATACATTATCCAACAATATGCGCACTTTAACATTTGTTAAACCGAAAGATTTAGTTGCTCTTCTAAATATTAGTGATAGTTTTTATGACATGACATATCAACATAAAATAATTTTCTACATTCGGGACGGGTTTAAGTATGCGTACCTATACACCTGTTACCCATCCCATATCCGTGTTTTGAAATCGGAAAAAATGCAAACTCATACTCAAACCCAATCAAAACGGGAAAACCCATTAAATTGGGTTTGGTATGGGCGGATAACCACAGGTATCGCTTTGTTGTCATGCCTATCTCTATCTTAGATTAGATGTGAAAGTTAGAGATCATATCATACCACAAATCACATGATTTAAACATCTTGAATCTATGGTATGAAATGTAGGATAAATATAAAGAGTTGTAAATCATCGAATTCAAATTATATTGTTGAAACGAATAAGAGCCTTATATATTTTATATATGATTCAAAAGTACTGTTTTTAAATTTATGTATACTCGAAACAAAGAGAGCATATTCAACTCATGTCAAAATAAAAAGGAGAGCATATTCAACACGACAAAGAAATGAATACTTGCTGTCATTTTCATTTTGTAAAATGAATCCAAATGTACTCCCATTTCATAGGCTCCACTTGCAAATTCACTGATCTCAAAAGTTTCAATTGATCCGAAAATAAAGAAAAAGAAAAATAATCATAGCTACAAGCCGGCAAGCCCAAAGATATATAATACAAAATAAATGTGTAAAGCTCATTATCACGTTGTCACCCATTTTTTCAGGTGAAAAAGCAGTCCAATATTGTAAAGCAAAATTAAATTACACTTCCTTTTCCTAGTGAAAATACATATATTTGTAAAAAAGAAAAAGCTAAAAAAGCAAAATACACAATTTTACACATTGTTTCAAGAAACAAAATATTACTTTAATTCCTCAATCAACATCCTTTGACACCGACACAGACAACACTGGAGAACTTAAATTTCTACAAAACTCAGAATTTTCACCACTGTCGGTTCCACTCTTCACCACAAAATGCCCTAACTGATCTACATTGTTAACCAAATTCTCTTCACAAAGAAACTCATAGCTGAAAATCTTCTCCACTTCTCTCCCAAAATCATGAACAAATATGTGAGTTTTTCCCACTTTCTTGCTCCTACCTAACACTGCTGCTGTAAAGATCGGTGACATTCTCCCCGGAGCTGCCGGAAAATACCCTCTTGGCCCATCAACATGAATCACATCCCAAGAGAGTTGGTAAATGTGATTCGGCAAATCGTTGATTCCGAGTTTACACTCTGAGAATAAGAGATTCTGCACAGGTTTACAATCTTGTTTAGACTTTGCTTTTGCATGAGAAAGAAGCTTAGGATACTCACTAACTTTGGTTGTGAACTGAACATCATAAGCTTCTATTCCTGGGTTTGACTGTTCAAATTTTGAGATCATGTATTCGTTTTCATCGATGAAAACAGTGCGGCCATTTTGGTTCAGTGCAGACCAGAGGAGAGACTCATGGGTGAGACCAAAGATGAGGAAGTTGGGGTGTGATGTAAGGTGAAGAGTGGTTGTTATGGCGGTGATTTCTGCAAAGGACATGGATTTGGTGGTGGTGTTTGAGGAGGAGGCATAGTGGAGGAGGGCTTTGGTTACGGAAGGTGGAAGAGGAGAGGCGGTGGAGGATGCGGTGGAGGAGGTGGAAGAGGTGATGGTGGCGATGAGAGTGAGAGTGAAGACTATAGTGAAGAATGTTAGAAGGAAGAAGAAAAACCAGAAGCGGTGAGAGTGAAAGGGTGTTGTTGGAGCTTGCTTGTGAAGAGAAGGGTGGAGAAGAATAAGCTTTGGATTTGAATTGTTCTTCATTTTTGGGTCTAGAGAGAGAGAAGTTGTTTGTTATGTTTAAGTTTATTGAGACTATACTAGTAGTACTATTTTATCTTTACATGCCATCTCAGGACTCATAGTTTATGAAGTGAGCAGCATACATGAAATATAGACCCTCTTTAGATTAGACGTGTCCTACTATCAGATATATGTCGTGTCTGACACCGACACATATAATTATACTGAATTAACTTATTTTCTCAAATTTTTAATAACGTTGATATGTTAGCGTAGTGTTGTGTTCGTTGTCTATATCTGGATTTATATTTCATAGTTGAGGATTGTTTTATTTATAAATAATTATCTTTTATCTAACGTGAAACTTTACTTTTTAACTGAATCTATGTTAATCATGAAGTTGAGGGGATGATAGTGGTAGGACTAGTAGTATTACTGCTAGTAAGGGAAGAGGGGCCAGATGATGTATCCAAGTTAGGAAGGACAGACAGAGGAATTGCGGAGCAGATTGAAGGGGTCACGTATCCAGGCAAAGGTCGTGGCTACTGTAAATGATATGGACCACGTTTGAAGGTCCACTAAGGATGCTGCACGTAAACAAAAAATGTGGGTCCTAAACTAGGTTTCATAAATATAAAACATTAAGTATATTTACTTCATTTTATAATCATTTATTTATCGTACTAATTGTTTTTATTTGGTGCTACTAGTAGTGCTATAATGTAGGTTTAGGTTTGTCATTAATTGGAGTCCTTAAATAATTGATGGAATTTGGAAGCACATCAATAGTTGTTGGCAAAGGCGTATCTTTATCCGGCCGTGGGAGATTCTTCATAAATTCTTTGTTCAGATTATTCATGTTTATTGTATGAACATGTAACTTCTCCCTACTTTCTATTGGTGATAAGATCTAAAAAAAACTGCTCATCTTTATTTTTGTTGGGTTCAAATTCTACAGATGATGATGATGCTCACACACTTTGACGAGTTAACAATGTTTTGGTGCGATCAAGATGCTCTCATATAGGATCACAATGCACTCACCCTCACAGTTGAGAATCACTATAAGGAATCAAAATACAAGTTTATACCGAAAACATTTCAAATACATGTATTTATACTAGTACAAAGTCTTATATTGGATAGCACCATGTTAACCACAAATTTAACTAACATGTGTAACCATCTCTAACAATTACTAACTAAACTGAATTGATTTATTCTTTCAATACCACCTCCTTAATTAAGTTTTTCCACTAATAATGAAATTACACTTCATAATGTTCTTAACTCTTCGAACATTTCTATATTCAATGGTTTTGTCATGATGTCACCTAGTTGATCCCCTGATTTCCAAAACATCAACTTTATTTTTCCTTTGTTAACTTTGTCACACTCCCAAGCTTTTTCTTGTTCATGCCTTCTTCCAAATTTAGTGGTGCCTTTTTAAGTGTGTGAGGAAGAATAACATGTACAAAATATAAGAAATTTTTCCATAGATTGAAAGTAATTATATTTGATGCATGTCGGAAATTAAATGTGGATATCTCGTCAATCGAAATTCAAACTTTAGTTCATCATGTTGTGAGAGTCTAATCTCTTTCATTAAAGTCAACCCTATTAGTGCAAGATTTTAAAAAAAAAAAAAATTTATTCACTAATATATGTTAAAAATAATATCTAACATAAACATTATTTACTGATTGTTAGACCTTAAAATATCAAAATAATATTGAACTATGACAAATATAAATTACTTTTTAATGTTGCGAACTTTAATTACACACTACCTTTCTTAATATATATTTTCAACAACTAAAATTAAATTAAATTGCCAAAAATATCAAGTATGAAAGAAAACAAAATTTAAGGCACGAATACCAACTAAATATCTAGCATTGGGATCAAATTTGTAACATGAGATACGTTCTTCATTTAACTACCACTTAAGTTTGTAACATGAGATACGTTCAAAGGTAAAAAGATTTGAAGTCTAACACGAGATCTAAAAAATCTGGAGACCTAAAACCCTTACTTTAGTGGCAACCTCTTGAACCGGCCTTGGTTCAAATTTACAAACATTGCAAAAGGCACTAATTTACCATTTCACCATCACTTCTTATCCCATTGTCATCAAACGCTTCAAAGCCATCAAGTCTACTGGATATATGCCTACATTTTGATCTTCAAATAGTATGAAATCAATATGAGACCAGATTCCTTAATTTCATTTTTCATTTTCAGCGATGATCACATCTTTGGTGGTGATTATTTTTTTTTCTTTTTATTAGTGGATCAAGTAATCTATATTTCCTAGTAGATGATAACCAACCAAAATCATGACTTCACTCTTGTCATGTAGTTTTCTTTGCTGATCTAGTACATGCTTCTCTCGAACTACAGCATATAGCGTCTTTGTAGGATCCTCATTTAAAATGTACACTGTTGTGGAAACAACTTCTCCCCAAAATGAATGTGGCAAAGTTTTTTCTTTCAACATGCTTCTTGTCATATCTAACAAAATTCATTTTTTCTCCCAACGAGGACATTATGTTGTTGAGTATATGGAGCTGTAATTTTATTCTTAATTCCATTTTTTACACAAAAATACTCAAACTCGTTTGAGGTATACTCCCCTCCTCCATTTGTCCTCAACACTTTGATGGATTTGTTACTTTGCTTCTCAACTCACTTTGAAATTCTAAAAATTTCAGTGATTCACCTTTGGTTTTAATCAAATAAATTCCACATCATTCTACCAAGTCGTCAACAAAAGAGATATCATATTTATTACCTCTAAGTAAATAAACTTCAAATGGTCCACGTACATCAGAATACAAATATAACTTTTAGGATTGATTTCAAACCAAACAAACTCTACACGTCTTTGTTGGTACTTTGATCATTTGAATTCCATAAACCGACATTTTTACTCCAAGTTGATTCAAGCTTCTAAAGTCCAAGTGACTAAATCTTGGGTTCCAATGCCAACATTCTTCTGTCGATTTTGTAGCTTTCAAACACTGAATCTCTGCTGCAACGATATCAATATGAAATTTCCTATTTTTGGCAAGAAGAGCTCTCAAAGTCAACTTCTAATTAGTTGACCAAGATTTAACAAATTACTTTTCATACAATTTCATCAAAATGTCAATTCATTCATAAACTCTAACTACACGCAAACTACTAAAAAAAATTAAAACAAATAAACCTAAACAAACTAATATTAAGATTACATTGATTAATGCTACTTACTTGTGATAATGTGGGGATGATTAGCTTGCAAATCGTGAAAATGGATTTGGTGAAAATTGGAGAGAAATTGAAGAAGTTTTGAAGAATGAAGGAACATATATGAAACTGGTGCTTCAGTTTCTGTATAAAGGACGCATCGGCAGTTAACTGTCGATGGAATCGGCGGTAGTTAACTGCTGAAGTTTTCCTCGGTAGTTAACTGCCACCGATTATTTTCCTCGGTAGTTAACTGTTACTGATTCTTTTCTTCGATAGTTAACTGCCGCTGGAGCATTTACGTGTTTTACTGGTGTATTTTAGCTTTCTTCTGTGAATAGCAATTTTCTTAAATTGGATTATATTTTTAGGGAAAATAATCCAAATAATAAATAAATAAATCAGATTATTGTTTTTTGGCTATTAAGTGTCGTTTTATATGCACACAAGATTTATTTTTTTTTAATAACGGCTGATGCAAAGAGCAACACCTATATATTAATAAACAAAACCATACAAAAAGAAAGGGGGATATTGGCCTAAACCTTTCAAAAATTATAAATCTGAAACATAAGTCAAACCTATTCCTAATAAAATCTGCTTTGACTTGTGCATGAATGTAATTCATCCAGATTCCAGATTCCAGATCCAGGAGAGAATAGATAAGCCAATATTTGTTAATTTTTCAGCACGAAAATTACCTTCTCTAAAAATGTGAATGACTACAAGATAAGTTTTTACAACATCAACTTAATAGTCTAATTTTTCAAATAAAAAAAATACAACAAAATAAATCTATAATAAACATAATAATTTTATAAAAGCATTTTTATTAGTTCTAAAAAGGCCTCACTCAAAATTTGGTTTAGGCCTTAACATATAATGGGTCGGACCTAATTGTAGAACATATTGTAACATGAATTCTGCTCTGCCTCTTGCAAAAATTGCTCGCACCCTGCAGTCATTCCCATTTTACTCCTGCGCTAGTTAAGTAGCGTTGCGCTAGTTAACTAGTGCAAGTGATATTTCCTGCGCCACTTTTAAGTAGCGCAGCGCTACTTAAGTCATATACACGGGACAGAACACATTTCCTCACTTCTTCAACTTTCCAAAACACGAAAATTTCATCTCCAAGTGCAATTTTCATGATTCTTGCGCCATTCAAAGCCAATTCATCCCATATTATCAAGTAAGTGATGATTACCCTACTTAATTACATTTAAGTTGTAGAAATTTTGGTTTTTTTGAAGAAATTGTGACTTTTTAGGGT
>Ga0099826_10000960_pt1 | contig 16024 bp, 5 predicted proteins | sample Mtrugardesep15_FD_76830 | JGI IMG/M metagenome (GOLD analysis project Ga0099826, IMG submission 76830) | Root nodule microbial communities of legume samples collected from California, USA - M. trunc garden sep15 | ecosystem: Host-associated > Plants > Roots > Nodule | place: USA: California... | reverse complement strand
ATCGGCTCGTTGACTAGAGATGCCTCTGTGAGTGACAATAGCAGTCCGAATTCAACCTCTGTTGGTTTCAAGTTGATGTTGGCCAAGATAGTGCCAAAGCTTTTCGCGTCACTTAGTGAAGTTGGGGCTGAATGCGAGGAATTTAAGCATTTGAAAGAGTTGTAGCAAAAGTAAATACACCAATCACTCTCTTACAATTTGAAGGTACCGACAAGTGTAAAGGTTCTTGAGTTTTGATTTACTATTAAAATCTTTATTTCTCTTATTTAAAGACCAATTCACTTCTAGGAGCTTGAAGGAACAGAATTGGAAGCAAAAACCTTTGAGAGAAGCAACCACTAACAGAGCAGGCTGAATATCCCTTTGAGTGTGGTCACATGTAGAAGGGAGGCAATGTTCATTACTGACATTCATGTTATGAACTTTTATTTTTTGAATATTTGGACAGAGGGTGGAAAGGGTTGGATTTTCTCGAGTCTTTGTTAATGGTCTTGCACTGGTTTGTTAACTCGTGTGTGAGGATTTGGTGAATTGAATATAATTGAAGAATAACCAATTTTGTTTTTCTTCTTTCTCCCTTGCACTCCTTTTCTATGCTCATAAATCTTCATGTTGTGTACTTCCTCCAAATCTCATGTATAAGCAACAAAATACTCCACGCCCTTTAAAAAAAAGTAGTTGAATTTTTTTAATTTTCTCAATAATAATAAAAGTAATTGTATTTTTTTCAAATTGCCTTTTCCAGGGAACTTGTTTCATGAAAATATAAGAGCTGCTCCCTAGGTTTGTTTTTAAATATTTGTCGTAGTTTTATAATTTGAACTATTTACATAACTTACTATTTACTTAACTTATTTTGATTATATTTTTTAACTAACATATACTCCCTCTGTTTTTGGAGAATAATTTTGTTTCACAATACTTGTCACTTTCAAGTTTCAGTGCAAAATTAATTATTGTCTTGTCAATAATATCCTTATATATTTATTGTAGAGAGAGAAAAAATAGAATGAAATAATAAATGGTTAAGAGTATTATGGAAAACACACACATAATTTTATCAAAAATAACAAAATTTAGTTGGTTTCTTGGTTACTGCAATTTCTATAAAATGGACATGTATTTTGAAACGGATGGAGTATAAGCTTAGATGTTAACATGTAAGATGTCTGGATGAATAAATGCAAAATATTGATCTACATTAATTGAAACCAAAGTTTAAGAATAATAGCAATGAATATGATATAAATTGCCGCTTATACTTTAGACCAAAACATTTTATTTTATTTTGTTGATAAAGCTCTTTCTCTTTCTGGATGCTTTATCAATTGGTCACATATTGCTTCTTTTACAAGTAATTCCAATTCTTCGATGTGAAAATATTAAAATCCATACAATATATGTTGAAAGGTGTAATTAATTATAAGTGAAGGCAATTCGCACTTTAAGACTTAGATAAATTTATTAAAACGTTTTCTCATAAATTTTAAACAATTATAGAAGTTGTATCAAAACAAATTGTGGCATTTATTTTAAAAAGAAAATTGAGCCAAGTTAAAACAAACAAATTCAGCCAAGCCACATATAATAGCGGGTTCAAGAGGATATTTTCCCTGGATTTATCATATACGAGTTTTTTTTTTTGAAGGATCATATACGAGTTTTATCGTTGGCTGAAGCAATCATCCACCAAATATTATGTATTTTTTTTTTTTTTGTCTAGAAATATTATGTATTTTAAACGAAACATTTTGAATATTTTCTCCCATTAAAAGCCTCTAGAACTCTAAATAAAATCATCCAAAACAGTTTTCCTTATCAATTTATTAAATTTCGTAAGGTTGATTTAGATATCTTATTCTTCTCAATCGTGAATTTAAATCAAAGTCCATTTTTTTTCATAATACTGGGACCAAAATAAGTTGTTGGACACTTTATGGGTTGTTAAAATTAAAATTACTTGTTGCCACTTCAACAAGTATAATCGACTCATGAATCATTACAACTTATCTTGGGTTCAGCTGGCAGCTGTATTGTTTAATAACCTTCAAATTGTTAATTACGCTGGACCTATAGAAATAATGTTTTAGAACTTAGACCGTGATCATGAAGTCACAACTTTAGGGAAAAATTCATGACTATACCCTCTCATCAATTTTTCTTTTATCATTTTCTCTTTTATTTTTAAAGGAAATGAATACTTTTTTTTGGTTACAAGGAAATGAATACTTGATACAATGGATTAATAATAGTTTATGAACAACTTAGTATATATTTATGTCGATTAAAGATTAAATTGATAAGAGAGCAATAATTTAGGGACCAAGTTGATTCTTTATTCAAAAATAAGATTTAAGACCGTTTTGAAGTTATTCTTATGCAATATGCCTAGCATAGCAGTGGTACTAATAATTATTATGATTAATATTTCTCTTTAAAGTTTCACTAAAAAAATATATAGTATTTGCATGGCATTGTTTACTTATGTTTGTTATTCAAAAAATAAATAAAAAAATTGTTTACTTATGTTTGGCAAAGCAGAAAACATGATGACTTGGCTTATCTTGGGTGTCAAGTTAATAATCATTTCGGCAAGGTCTCTCCTTCCAACTTTTAAGGTGTAAAACCCCAATTATATCTTTAAGACCATTAGAGTATGTACAATGACGTTATTTCTTTTTAATAGTAAATATTAGTATGTTAATTGTTATGTTAATTTTCTTTAAGATTTAAATCTTATACTTTTAACCTCTCGGCACCTTTAATCTCGTAGTTCAAAGCAGTTGAGTACCCGGCCAACCCCATAACTTTGTTTTTTATTTAGCTAAGCTACATGAACAAGCCTATTGTGGTGTAAATATTTGAGTGCCAATCATTGAGGGTGTGTTAATGTAAGGACTTTCTCTCCATTAAAATATTGTTCATGATATAATCATATAAACCAAAATGTGACTTCACAAACTTGGAACATTAACAAAATTATTTGATGACGTGGACTTCCATAGCTGTTTCTTCAAACACAAGCAAACGTGTACCAAGTGGCAATCCACCCTTATTTCATCCACTGTTTCATCACATCTTCTTACCTTTCCAAAGAAATGGTGATCACAAATTTCTTCAACAACTGTACTTTCATACTCTCAATTCTTATTTTGCTATGCAGTTTTCTCTTGAACTGTGTCATGGCTAGTGTTTATGCTGTTGGTGATCAAGATGAATGGAGTAGCCAAACAAATTATGCTACATGGGCAGAGAAATACAACTTTAGCCGTGGAGATGTTCTTGGTAGTACTTCTCAATTCAATCTTTACTAAATTCTTAGTCTATTAAATTTTGAAAGTATAATTAAAATTTAATATTTAGTTTTGAATTTAAATTCAAAGATGATTTATTTTAAATCTAATCTATTTGATATTTTTGGTATTGTATTGGTATAGTTTTCAAGTATGTGAAGGGGGAACATAATGTGTATGAAGTGAGAGAGGAAACTTTTAGATCATGTGAAACAAGTAGTGGAGTGTTGGCTAAGTATGAAAGTGGAGAAGATCAAGTGGTTCTCAATAAGGTAAAGAGATATTGGTTCATTTGCAATATAGCTGGACATTGCCTTGGAGGAATGAGGTTTGGGATTGAAGTCAAAGAAGTTAGCAACAATGGTAATGATTCCATGGATGGTGCATTAAATCCACAAATTCAACCAACTCCATCAGAAAATTCTTGTAACTCTCAAAGATGGAGAGTCATTGGGAAGTTCGTTCCTTTCGGAACTGGATTATTATTGCTCAATTTGTATTTTTGATTGGACAAATTTAGATACTTTTTCTTTGTATGATTCATTTAAATTACCCATGATTTATTTTATAAGTCATATTTTTTTTTTAAGTTTGTTATAATCACAAAAAAATGTATATCCAGTTGAATTATGTCAAGTAGATATTTGTGTAGATATTTCAGAAACTAACCTACAAAAATAACATTACTATCAAGTAATTTTAGTTGTGAGCATTTTTTCTGCTAACCAGTCTTTCCGCTCTTTTTATCTCAAAAAAACAAAAAAGTTTTTCGCATTTTTTATTACGCCAACGCGTGTAGATTATCAACAATATTTTATAGTATTTTTTTAGGGACAATTATATTTACCAGTTTGAAAAATGGATTAGGGTTCTGACCCCTTTATCATAAGAAGAGTGATGGTGCCCATTTTTCAATCACTGTTTGTTTGTTGAGTTTATCTTATTTTTAGGGAGTTTGTTTCACCACCTCCACTTCATTTGCCTTTAAAAAAAAATTAATTAAACGGTATATTTCTAAGTTATTGTTTGTTCGTATATCCCTATGTTTAGGTTTATATTGTTATGGCCGTTTCGAAATTGTTGGGTGAGGACTTTTTAAAAGGTACACGTTTCTAATTAAGTGATAGGTTTAACTTGCGAGTATCTATCTATCTATGACTATAAATAGAGACATACAGGGTTGTGGAGTTTGCTAAATTGAAACACTAATTAGCATATCTCTTTTCCTTTCCTCATATTTTCTTCTTTCAATTCATATTTTTATTTTTATTTTTATTTAAGCTTGAGACTATGATCATGAGTTTTCCTTTTCTCGTATTTTCTTTTTTCAATTCTTATTTTTGTTTTTTATTTTTAGTTTAGCTTGAGACTGATTATGAGCAGATGATGAATAAAATAATTAATTTCTGATTGGTTATTCTATGAAGCAATTCTAATCGAGCTTTTTAAAACTGATGCTCAAATAATGCGTGATCAATATCAAGTTTTTTTTTTTTTTTTTGAGAATATGAATAAACATATATATTGATTTTTTTTAGAATACAATGAATGTTTTTATATATATGCTGCAACTTTGAAAGACCATTTCAGATTCAAATTTTCATATCTTTATTAGTATCTTCTTTTTAATTATACAAATTGGCTCATATACTGTTTAAAATTTACACAGTAGGTTCTATTTAGTTTTTGTATTTAAAAATTAGTCCTTATATTTATTCCAATGTTGCAAATTAGTCCATATAAAATTTCAAAATTTACAAATTGATTCTAATAATTTTAAAAAATTTAAGTCCGTCCCTAAATTTTGAAAAGTTCCATATTGATCCTTTTTGCATAAATTGTAAATTAGTCCCTCTACCTTTTGAAATATAAAAAAAAGACAAGATTTAAATGCCACATAAAATGCGGTCTTGTAACAATAACAAATTTTGATCATCTCTTTCACTTTTCTCCATGTATTTCTCTATTCACTCTTTATAGATATGAGAAATAGAAATATGTATAGGAGCAATAATAGAGAGTAAGAAGAGAATGGAGAGAAAAGTGAAGGAGAGTGTCAAATTTCAACAAAACATTTGAAATTGGCTAATATATGTGCACATTATTATGCTTAGGTTGGTAACAACCTCTTCACTTATTTCCACTATGCTTGCCAAAGTATTTTATTAGACAAATTAAGAGTAATTATGGAAAGTTTAACTAGTGAAACTGGTGTGGATGATAGGCAGCAATATTATCTGATGTTGATGTGATCTCATGATTCCAAGTTCCAACACGTAGATTTGTTCCGCGTCAGCTCTAGTAGTGAATCTCTAACATCTTCAGCTTCAACTATTTCACTCTCCTTTTTCTGTTCATAATTCATAACCCAAAACAAAGAAATATTAGCATCATTATCATACTTTGATTTGATGTAGTCTAACAAATTCAATTCATAAGTGTACTAATGTTTTGAAGGTACGTAGTATATTATATTTACCTCAACTTTAAAAACATTTGAGACAAGACCCTTGTGACTGGTTACTGAGGCATGCATTACTTCCATGCCTAAAGTATTCAAAGCCTCCATCAATTTCACAAAACCACCAGGCCTGTGCTCACAAAACACCTTCACAAAGTACTCATTCCCATCTATCTGTGCCACTTCCACTCGTGGCTGCAATATTCATGCGTTAGTCATCACTTCATTAGTTAGACTTTACTTATTTCTCAATTGATATATATCAAGATTCTTAAAAGCGACCGTAATATGTTCAAAACCTAAGTTTATTAATATAGTATTTTTAGTATAAGCTAGGTGGATAGTTACCTCCATCTGCTGTGTCTGTTTGTCAGTAACAGTACCAATATCTTCCTGCTTTTGTTTTGAAACATAGCCATTCCCAACATGAAATCCATGTTCTGCCTTTTGAACATTGTTATTATTATTTGGTTGAACTTGAACACCATCAACATATTGATTATTATTTCCATTAACAATGCAGTTACTTTCAGTTCCTGTGTCTGAATTTTCCTCTAGCTCATCTTGAAGTTCCTTCACTTGCTTCTGCAAATCCTTCACAAATTCAATAGCATCACCAAGAATAGAAGCTCTATCAAGCTTTGAGATTCTTGGAACCAATGAACGAAGATTGTATAACCTATCATTCAGTTTCTTCCTTCTCTTCCTCTCAGCAACAAGGTTCTTTGATTGGTTTCCTTTTCCACTTCTTCTCCTATATTTTCCATCATCCTCTTCTTCATTTTGATCACTGCAATCTGACATAGAATCTGATCTACCAACAACATGTTCCTGCTTCTTTTTTGTCTCTAAAGGATCCACAAACATATATTGATGATTTTCTGTCATCAAGCTTTTGTTATCATGGTCCTCTTCTGTGTTGGATTTGAGAGTGTTGTTGTTTTCTTGATCATGAAGGAAAGAACCTTGGTATTCTTCGGAGAAGGTTTCGTTGTTCTTGATTCTGTTTTGTTGTTGATTGTAACTGTAATTGAACTGTTGCATGAAGTTCAATACAGAGAAGTCATGTGTAAGATTCAATGTATCTGATGAATGGAAAAGATTGTTTGTGTTATTTCCATCATTTTCATCACCTACAATTGGATTTGATTGCATATTGCTCATTGAATTGAAGCCAATTGAGTGGTTCATCCCCTCTTGATCCACCATGACAATGCATTGAGATGTGATAAAATCTATAACATGTTGATCTTCACCAACCTGTTATATTATACACAAAAAGAAAGTTATTAGTATATTTATTTAGGCAAAACTGCATCAAAGGTTGTTTAACTAAATTAAAAGTTTTCAAACAGTTCTTTCTTGCTTGTCAAGTTAGTCATTTATGTATAAATGAAATGTTGGACCAAACTTTTTTTTTTTGTTTTATGCAACCAAAAGTCTTACTTTGATAATTCCAAAAAGTAAATTATATTTTCATTTGAAAAAGATAATATCCAAATCTAAATTACATCATAATTAATGATGATTACAATATTCCTTCCATCAAAATTAACATGATCTTAATTAGTGATTATCTAAGATTGTGATCTTGATGTTGTTAACTAAGGTCTAATTATGTTGTTGAAGGGTGAAACACTCCTTATAGTATATCATATTTCAATGATCATGCACATATATTTGTAACATAAGTAAACTGAAAGCCAGTTCAATATGTAAATTAAGCTAAAGATAAAAAGAAAGATAACAAAAAATCAATTTTAAATTTTGAATTAAGCTAAAGGACATAGTTTTGCCATTTATATCTAGCTACTTATATGTGTGTGTTTCTAATGTATGTAAATATAATGTGACAGTACCTGTTTAGTTACAAAGAGCTCAACCAGTCCACCAGGCACTGGAATCAAAACATGGGTTCCATTAATTGTTTCCTGCAAAAATAGTACTCAATATCAATAAATATGGAATTAGCTGAAAAAAGTGAAAAATAAGATTGAATTAACCAATGAACTTACATGTAAAGTGTTTGGATCCAAGCTATTGGGATAGTTCAACCAATTGGGTTGGTTAGTTAATAGAGTTTGTGCATGAATCCTGTTCAATGAAGAGATTAAAGGAGATTATATATATAGATAGAGTAAAGGGTGGGACTAATTAAAGTAAGCAAGAAATAAATATGTATATACCCTGAATCTATAGGTATAGAAGTGGAAAGTTGGGAAAGAAGATCACAAGAGTTTGTTCTTGGATGTGAAAACATTGTATCCCTACATGAAGAGACAGGGAAAAGATGTTCTTCTCCACCATTTTGGTTGCTTTCACTCCCACCGCAACAACATCCCAACCATTCAAGATACCTATATATAAATCAACAAATTAACATCTATATGATATAATAGAACCCAAAAAAAATGGAATGATTATAGTTATGTTATGTAATGTATATAAATTATAACCTTTGATCTTCACTTAATTTCCAGTAGACACAGTAATCCCAGCCATTCAAACCAACAAGAGGTCTTAATCTCTCAGTAAAGTTTTGCATGATGAAATTGTTCATGTCACACTCTTAATAATTAATAAGAATCCAAAAGATGCTGAAACTTGTACTACCTAGCTAGCTAGCAGACACACACAAAATGTACCATAATAAAATTTTGTCAGATATCAGAATCATACATCATGTGATAATTTTGTCATGTCTTTATATGATTTAATGACATAATGTACAATTAGAATATGCATTTTATTAAATGCTTACGTGCATACATGCAAAAAAAAAAATAAACAGCAGAATTTATTCTTTAAAAAAATTGCTATTCATACAATAAGCTTAATTGATAGCAACAGTTAACTGAATCATCATCATCAAAATATTTAGATCATATGCATACATAATACAACTTATACCAAAAATATTATCTAAGCAAATCAACTAGAAACAAAGTTGCTTATACCAATGAATGTCTTATAAGCATGATGCAACTAGTTATCACAAGAATATTATCTTGTTTATATGCATATATATTGGAGGCTGTTACTATGGTAGGTGAAGAGTAGAGGGTGAATGAGAGAGAGATAAATAAATAATAATTTTGATTTAATTAATTAATGTGTTAGTTTGTTAGGGAAGAGAAACGAGAAATGAGGCAGAAAAATGAAGATATTATAAGATTAGTTGGTGATGATGGAAGGAGCATATTGCATGACTCCAAGATTGCGTACAAAACCTTAACTACTTGCTAAAGTTATTCATTTCGTTTTGGTTAGTAATATCTCTATAACTTCAACTACTCCAATGCTTTAATATATATTTAACCAAAAACAGAAACTGCATCCACGTATATTACAGGTTTAAAAAAGATCTTTGCTAAAGACATATAACAATTCAATATGCTTAATTTTATGTGTTAAAGTAAAAGGTAATGGTACTACACTTGGTTGATCACAATGAAAAAATGATAATAATGATCTTTAGTATAATTACTCATGTGGAGCCTTGCCATTAATTATCGTCATATGGAAACTATATGGATTATAGTATAAAATTGTTTCACATTATTTGAATCATATTTCATTCCAATCATATTTTATTATAATAGTGTATATTATAATTTTTTTTACTTTTTAAAAGTATTTGCACTAATATCTACATTATGAAACTGGGTATATGTTTAGAACTTATTTACGATGTCATGTTAATTATGAGTTGAGATTCTCTTCATTTTTTAGAAGAAATGAAGAGCTTCATTGTTATAGATTTGCGTGTAAAGTCATATAAAAGTTAAATATTTGTCACATGTTCTAGAAATATTTTTGTAACATTATTTTTATATGAAAAAAAGAGAAATAATAACAATACATTATGCAATACTGTTTTTGTGATTTTTCAAATGTTCTAGAATGGCGCATTCGAGGAGAATTAAATTTGGTCATTGCTTTTCCCACACTGTAAGCTTTTCACTTACCCTATTCGGATTCTAAAATCCGAAATATTTCAACGTATTTTTTGAAGTTTTATAGGGTTTTTTATGTAGTTTGGATTCTAAAATCCGAACTGCATAGGGCGCGTGAGAAGCTCGTAGGGTGGGAAAAGAAACAAATTTTTTAGAAAGCGTGGGGGTGGTAGTGTTGGCCCATATAGTTAATAGACAAGTGGTTAGATCTTATTCATATTGGACTTCAAATAGTTAACTCTAAGGAAATTTCTTTTTGCACCATCTAATTGCCCTCGCACCCCACTTTTTGGATTTTAAAATATGAAAAAATTAAAGGATTTTTGCATATTCTTACCACTTCGTAGGTTAAGAAACCAATTTACTACAACATATATTGGATCTGTGCTCCAAAATTCATGGAACACGGGCTTGAAGAATTCAACCTATTTATTGGTAAAATGGAGCTGGTCGAGGCTCCAATTTTGGAGAAAATTAACTTCTTTAGTTATGATGGGAGAGCCATTAGTAGAATAAAGAGGGGTGTAGATTTTCCTCTATAAGTGGGGTCTATATGTTGATTGAGATTGTGTAATTGGAGTCGCATCTCGCAACATATGGATATTTTCTTGTGTAGATGGGGAGGTATTTACTCCAACGCTTGATGTAGATGGGGAAGTTAATTTTGTATGACATTTATTTTAGATATAACAAAAGTAAAACACCGTAGCTGCAAGGATAATTTTATATAAGGGTTGGGGTTTGAATTCTGAATTTTCTGCTTCTCTACATATAAAATATGTGAGTCCACTATCAACTCGTTTGAATGAAAATATAATAAGTCGAAAGTCTTGAATTCAAATACAGATAAATAAGTAAAAAAAAATAGGGAATATAAATAAGTAAATATTAATCTAAGAACTATTGGTAAAGAGAAATTAATCTAAGAACAAATTTACTAATATTTGTCATTAAAAAAAAGTTAAAGAGGTGTTAGATAAGAGCTTAAATTGTCTCTTGAAGTGAATTTCTTGTCACTAATCTACTTGACAAAAAATAAATAAAAGATAGGAGCTTAAATTTGCCACATTAAGAGACAAAGTTCAAATATCATGAGTTTGTAAAATTTCCAGGGAACTTTTACAGTACACCTCACAAATTGAGGTGTACCGGTACTCTTTCTTCATAAATTTATAAATTAACTATCATTTTATAAAATAAATATCTATTTGTCAATATTATATTTTATAAAACATCATTTAATAAGGAAAAAACGTCATTTCATTATTTATAAGAATCATATGTCATTGTTTTCAACATTTTCTCATAAAAAAAATTCAATATTCTTTGTTATGAGTAATAAAAATTCAAAAAAAATAAATTTTATTTCGTTGATGCTTTTGGTAAATAAGATTCAATTAATATAATTGTCAATGGTAGAAAATAATTCTTTTTCTTCAAAGAAACACAACTAATTTAATTCTTTTTAGTGTACCGGTACACTCAAAATTTTGCATGTACCTCAAAATTTACCAAATTTCCATTAGCATCGGATAATAAGTATAATAATATTTTTTGCTAATATTGAGCATAATAATAATAATAATAATAATAATAATAATTCCCTCAAATAATAATAATAATAATAATAATTTCCCCTACTCATTTCCCAATTTTATATATAAACTAACATTATTTTATGGATTTTTTTTATCATGTACAAACTTGTATATATCAGACATAAAAATTAATAAGTTTATTTTGAAACTTAATTTATATTAAATTCATAATTTTGCAATATATAATTGTTGTTTTCGATAAAAAAAATGACTCTCTGTCCCACAATGAATGATTCATTTGTAAAAAATATCTTCCTAAAATGATTGACTCTTTTGCTTTTCAATACAATATTAATAATTTGTTTTTCGATTCTACCCTTTAATTAATATTACTTTTATTACTCTCAAATTAACATATTCCCGTATGAATTTATGATAATGGCGATACACTCATGCATGATCAAGGATAAATAATTTTTTGCTCAAAAATATAGTTTTTTTATTGGTTCATTCATTTATACATTTTTTTTTATAATATATGTGAAATTATTAAAAGAGTCATTCATTGTGAGATGGATGAAATTTTCTTTTTTGATAAAATGAGATGGATGAAATATCATTTTTAGGTATATTGACTTTTGCAATATTTTATAGGTAGACGTATTTTATAATGGTCCAAATTTTAAGGCATCGTGATAAAGACGCATCCTAGAAACTTGCATGATATACGCATGCAAAAATCTTATTTTGACAATTTGTTAAAATGAAATCATTTTCATTGCACTCCACCACAAATAATTACATGTGGTTATAATGCCATCCTTGGTCAGTTGTACTTCTTTTTTAATGGTAAACAAGAGGTTGCAAAAAGTCATTAAAGGGTTGTAATCGGTGCAGTGCAGGAGGACCAAAGTCGTCGCAGAAAAGCAGCTTCTTGTATTCACACCTTACCTTACAACAATGGTATATTAACCTTAATTTTATTTTATTTTGAGTTCAATATACAAACTCCAACTTGTTCATCAGGGATTAATATACTATACTCCGTATGTATACAACTAATTAGATTCCTTTAAAAAAAAAATCTAATTAGATAGCACGAGCGAAACACATTACACCCATTAATTAATTGTTTTTGGTGGCACATTAACTTTGATTTAATTTGCATGACCCTAACTTACCAAAAAAATTGTATTACCTTATAATATATGTCATGATCCCCCCGTGTCATGCCACCTTTTGTTTATATCGATCCCTAATTCTTCTTTGGGGGCAATTTAAATGTTCTCTCAGTTTTTTATTCATTTTAATCTTAATTTATGATTTTTATATTCTTTAAGTCAAATATGGAATATTTTCAGATCGATGTGTCTATAAGGAGATCGATTTCTATGGTTTTCCTCTTCTTTTTTTTTTGAATAAAAAAAATAAACGATAGGTTTTCCTCTTGTTTTAGTTATGTGCATCTGCTACATGAATTATTATGAGTATGGATTTAATTTGATTTAATATTTTTTCAACTCTTTTTAACAGGAAGTTGTTAGATGAAATACAAATTAACTAACATGTGATAAACAATTTCTATAAAAAAAACTATCATATTCAAAAGTTGACAAAAAAACTGCATATACAAATATCTTTTGTAGATTTACTGTCTTTAAAAACAACATACTTCAAAGTCATAAATCGACACGACCAAACCAACTCAAATAGTTGTCTAGTACTTACTGGTTAACAACAATTAAAATAAATCTCTTAAAAAGCTCTATTAAACGAAATAAAAATCATTTAAAGCATCCTTAAAAAAATCATTTAGATTAGTATAAAGATTTTAGTACAAATTTGAAGATTAATATTGTTGTAGTAATTTTTTTTAGTTTAAAGGTGGTGGAATGTTTGTTCAAAGCAACTTTGCACATACAACCAACAAAAGCACTCAAAATCATCACATCATACTAATAAAAAAATCAATCTAATATAGTAATGCATATCCCGACCGCATTAAAGATAACATGACTATCATGACTTCCTCAGCCAAAAAGGAGCACACAAGGAAGGCCAAACATGACAAACTCAAACTCTCTCAAAAGCCAAGTCTCACCATGTCCTTGAGCTTGAGTCGTAAGATTCGTTGCATGAGCTACAATAGCAAGAAACTAAGCAGGAGGAGGCTCTACCACAACCTAAAGAGTCATATTTTGGTCACCTGGAGGATACATCAGTCTTGGCCTTGTATGCGCACCGTGTGGGAAAACATGTATGGGTGGGAAATGTAAAAATCGTATATTCTACTTATTTTATATGGTTTTTGTAAACACTTAAAAATAAGTATCTTGTTAGATGTTGTCGAAAAATAGGTGATTGAACATTATGCGATGAGAAACACTTGTCAATGTAAGGTTATGTGATTGCTAAGGCAACTAAGCGAAGAAAACTGATTCTTTCTCAAGTCCGCGTAAAGAGTATGTGGGCCGTAAAGGTCTCAAATTGAGTCAAGACTAAGTTGGATTGAACAATGATGCACAAAACCCACGTTCTGTATTTGCACCGCCACTAACCGCTAATATGGGTGATGGGAGAAACACGAATTTGTAGCGAAGTTGCAAACCCAAGACAATGTCAATAGATCATGTCGTGGAGTAGGAAATTTGAAGCCAAACATGGGCCATCATGATCCCTTTAACAAGGAAAACTCATGTATTACTTGTGAAATTAGTTTAGTAAAGGCTCGCCACCGTAGGCCACGTCGTTTAGCTAATATGCATAATTTTTATATAAATACTATGTTCATACATTGTAATCAACAATATTCATGATTTTTTTTCTTCATATAAAGTGTTGAAAACAATGTATAATCCACTTCCATTTTCTTTTAATCATATTACATCACATCATATATTTACTATATTTTAATTGAATTGTTCTTAACAACTGATTTTAATTTTAGTTGATGAATAATAAAGATTATTTTTAACATAATACAGTATAATGTATATACATATCTATTTTATAAAAAAAAAACTAATTTATTAGATTCATGAATTGTTTTGGTTGTGAATTATTTTCTATGAATAACATAATAAAAAAGCTTTTTCTACTCACATTTAATTGAATACCGTAGAAAAATCATAAATTCTAAGGATGATTAGTGTAATCTATTCTTATATATAAAAGGAATATATGTCTTTTTAGGTGAGGAATACAATTTCTTTTTGTTTAGCTTTTCCTTTCTATTTTATTTTTTATTTAAATTATACTATTTGAATTATATTTTTTTTTACTCAAACAAATAATTAATTGTTTATAAAATATCTACATCCATATACAAAGAAAATATCTAATTTTACTTTCTATTTAAACTTTTTTTTGACAATTTTATTATTAGTGACTATAATTTTTTAAAGGGAGATAAGTCATTTAAGGAGTCGTCACTTTAGTTCTTGAATGCAGATAAATTATAAAATAGTTTTTGAATGTAGATTCTGTTATTCAATTGCACTGTTTTACAATTTCTTGAGAGACTAAATGATTATTTTTTCTCATATGAAAAAAAAAATTGAGGAAAAAATAAATAAATTTGAAATGTGTCTACATGATTTGATTGATTTACAACTATTGGGATGATTTATCCCAATATACGGGGGACAAAGGATTTTGAGTTGATGGCAAGATTCGTACAAAAGCGGCAACTAAATTTACGTACAGTTGGCAGTTTCTAGAAAATTGACAAAATTGTCTTTGTTTTGCTTTGCACAATTTTCAAAGATGCATTCAAAAGAGGTGAACTCTGACGTACTTTTTCGTCCTGCTTCAATTAATTTCCATATGGATGACTATAATATTCTTCTTTAAAAAATGTTCAATTGGTCAAAAAGATCTCACATATTGCCATAACCATCAAACAAAACCATATGGTCAAAAACAAACGCTTCCTTCTTAGTAATTCTCATTCATTCATAGCACACAAAAATATTATATTAAAACCAAACACACATCTCAACAAACCTGTTACTGTTTCATTTGGAAAATTGGTGGCACCTACTAACTTCCTCATCAACATCCTCTTTGACTTCCTGCCTGCAGGTACCTGCTTTTCTTTCCTTTTTCTATCTTCATTTTTTCATTCTTCATTCTTGTTTCTTCTTTCTGTTTCATGGGTGTCTCTATTTGCTGTATGTTTTTTTTTTATGATCTTGAAATGCTGTTTTATTTGTGTTTGTTCAATTTTTTTTTTGGAGCTATTTTTCGATAAGAAATATGCATTCAAAAAAATAATTTTTTTTTTATGAGTTGATGAAGTCCAATGGTGTGATGATTCAGTTGATTGGACTCTACTATTTTATAATTGTTTTTGTTCTCATGCATTGAATATTGTATAAAGATGAATTGAAAGTTTGATTTTTTATTTATGTTCTTGTATTTTTTGGTATCACCTTTTGTTGGGTATACAGAAAGACAATTTTTTTTTTTTTTTGTCTTTTCAGATTTGGGTGGGAATTTATGTGTTACCCTTTTTCTTTTGTAATTGTTGTTTAATTTGAGTTTTTTGTTTATTGGATTGGATGTAACAGTTACCCTTAGGTTGGTTTGTATCAAAGGTGAGGAAGGTGAGACTTGTATAGAGATGGCTCAGAAGAATCCAAGAGTTATGCCAAACTGTGTATATGCTTCTAATCCCTACCATGAATGCACTCAAAATTGCATCCACAAGATCAAGGAATTCAATTCCAAGCCACCTAAGAACAAAAAGGGATCTGGTTAGTTCTTCTTCCTGCT
>Ga0099826_10000955_pt1 | contig 16060 bp, 7 predicted proteins | sample Mtrugardesep15_FD_76830 | JGI IMG/M metagenome (GOLD analysis project Ga0099826, IMG submission 76830) | Root nodule microbial communities of legume samples collected from California, USA - M. trunc garden sep15 | ecosystem: Host-associated > Plants > Roots > Nodule | place: USA: California... | reverse complement strand
ATGTCAAGGAGTGTATTTCAATTACTTGATTTCAACCTTTTATCAAAAAGTGTTTTCTTTTCTGCACAAAATATCATATGAATTCAAATCAAATCAATGAATTATGTTGGCTGTCACGCATATAAAAGGTTCACAAGTATGCCTATCCACACAAAAATTATGTATCATCCGTCCCTATATTTAAGCATTCATTTGATTTTATTTTTGTTCCTAAATGTAAATTCCTTTTCAAATTACTAGATACATTTATTATTTTTTTCCTAAACATACCTTTAAATAATACTACTAACTTGTCTTGAAATTTGAAAAGTCAAATTTAATACACATACTCACAAAAGACAATTTGGTAATATTAACACACAAAACAGACACATTAATTACAGTGACAACTTTTCTTAAGAAATGTGAAAAAAACAAAGAGGGTTACATTAACGGACGGAGGGAATAGAACGTATGAGTTTTTTTTATTGAAGCACAAATCCATCGCTCCAACCCAAACATAAGAGATGATACATATGTAGAAAATTGCTTTTTTGACATTGAATACTTCCTATTGACACAAGTAAATGACCAAATTACCCCATCAGTAGTTAACTGCCTCTAGCTTGCTGCTTTTTATTATGATTTTATGCGTTTCCGTCGAAAAATCAAAATAAATCGAAACTTATTCAGAATTCTACGAAACTTTACAGACACCTCTATAAAAATACATATAGAGGTGTCTATAAATAAAAAAAATCGCAATTGAAAAAATAAAAAAATCGACACTTATTCGGAATGTTACGAAACTTTGCACATCATCTATATATATTTTTATAGAGGTGTCTATAAAGTTTCGTAGCATTTCGACTAAGTCTCGATTTATTTTGATTTTTCGACCGAACCATGCAAAATCGTAATTTTTTTCAAGTGCAAGTCCGAAAAAGTGTCCTAGAGGTTGAACTTTTTCACGCTTTTTTGCACTCATGTTTAGAACAAAAAAATAACATCTCCCACAAAAAAATTGAATTTTTCGACAAGAGACGGATTAAATATGAATTTTTAACGCGCCTAAAATTTAAGACACGAAAACATCAACCTAAAAATTGAATTTTGAGTTGTTTTTTGGCAGACACCTCTATAAAATTACATATAGAGGATCTGCAAATTTTCTTAGTATTTCGAGTAATCCTCAATTTATTTTGAATTTTTTACTGAAACGCGTAAAATTGCATTATTTTTCCAACTGCGCGTCCGAAAAAGTTATATAGAGGTTGAATTTTTTCATTATTTTTTGTACACATATTAAGAACATAAAAAAAACATTTCCCGCAAAAAATTAGCATTTTTCGACAACGGATGGATTAAATATGAATTTTTAATGCGCCAATAACTCAAGAAACCAAAACATCAAAACGTCGACCTAGAAATTGAATTTTGATCTGGTTTTTTGCAGACAGCTCTAAAAAAATATATATAGAGGGTCTGTAAAGTTTTGTAGAATTCTAAATAAGTTTCGATTTATTTTGATTTTTCGACCAAAACGCGTAAAATCACAATAAAAAGCAGCAAAGCTAGAGGCAGTTAACTGCCTCTTGAGGAGCCAGCGGCAGTTAACTGCCGGCGCATATGCCAGAGGTAGTTAACTACCGCTGGGGATAATTTGATCATTTACTTGTGTCAATAGGAAATATTCAATGTCAAAAAAGCAATTTTCTACATATGTATAGGGAAATCGAATTGGGGAGCGAAGCTTTTTACAAGTTCAATAGAGATACGAGAACAATAGAAGGAAATAAACCCAAAAGAGGACCACGTGAGTATTAATTAAAAATGATATTTGTGCCGTTAGATTAAAATAGAATAAAGGGCTGGGATTTGGAGTAACTCTAAAGAGTTACTCTCTCTCTCTCTCTCTCTATATATATATATATATATATATATATATCATCTCCGTCACTTATTCTATGATATTTGAGATTTTTTTTCCCTTTTTTGTTAAGGCCGCTTTGGTATTTTTATAAAACAAACATGTAACAAACTGCGCTGCTAAACATTTTTGAATGACAAAATTATTAGTAAATAGTCATTTTTCGTTCTTTACTTCGTAACAATTAGTCACATTAATGTATCAAAATTACAAAATAGTCCCTAATTATGCACCTTCGTTAATCAAAATACTTCATAAATCATGATGTTAAAATGCTTTCATTAACACCATGACATTAGAGCTCTTGGTGGGTCGAAATGTGGTGGGTTAACGCGTGGAGGGTTAAACAAAGGGAGTACACATGAAAAATGTAAACATTTCTTAATTGGAAATAGGAGCGTTTGTTTTCATCAGAGATTCTTATAACTAACGGAATGCATAATCATGAATTATTTTGTAACTTTGCTACATTGAATGACTATTGTGATTACTCGTTACACATTCGAGAATGAAAATGCCTATCTACCCCAAAATTAATCATTATAAATATAACATTCATTGATTTAGAAGATATAATATTGTTAGTTTTAAAGAGATATAACATTGTTACACACGACCATTTGTTGTTATGTAAGTACAAACACATTTCTAGTATAAAAAAAAAAGTGCAAACCCGTTTAACACCCTCACAAGAAAATAATTGGTTCAAACTCAACTTAGACATGCAACAACTTATGAAACTTTTTAAAAAAACACCATTTATTTAGATCCCAACATTGAGGGAGAGTTCATACACGAACACACACTTCTATGTAAGTGTTTGGAATTACGTCAAGTATGCACTAAATGTACCGTATAATTGAAGCTCCAATTGGTAGCTTCACTCTAATCATGCATTTAATTGGTTCTAAACACAGAAACCAACTCACAATATTTCTTTTAAAAAATAATGAGCGAGTGTTGTTATTACCAACAAATGGTTGATTTAGGCAAAAGATCATACTCTTACAAGATCATACTCTTACAATGTATGATGATTTAAAATTCAAATTCGATTGAAATCTGGTACGTTAAGATTCAAATCTCGACAGAAACAGAGATTACTATTTATTTGATTGAGGTTTCACCGTTTGTGGGATTGAGGACTAGGACTTTTATGATGTGATTAACGGTCCTCAAAGTCGCGTCAAACAAAATAGTAAAACATATTCCAAAAATCAACATATTTTTCTACCATTTACATTTGATATTTTTGACTTCTCAGCATGAGTGACTATTTATCTATTACATTTACTAAAATTGATTTTGCTACTCAAAGAAGTTTAACAATGCAGTTTGTTGTTGTTCCTTCATGAATAAATAAAACCTTGAGAATCTATATGAAAACTATGAAGAAGAAAAAAAGTCTGTTACCCGAGTTTGGGACACACAGATCCAACCATATACGTGTCCATCTGGTCAGGACCCTTCCTATAGTACTTCTGGAACTCTGAAAAACAGGACAGCTGACGTGACCAGAGGCTCTTGCCATGTGGTTCAGTCAGCGGTTGCATCTGTTCCTAACAATCTGAATTTTTCAGTGTTTTTACCAAAACCAGTCACATTGATTCATGACATAAATTTTTTTGATCTTGTTAACTAGTGTTTCGGATATTAGTTAAGAAAGTTAAATATAAAAAACTTTTTTTGAAAGCACCAACTTTTTGATTTTAAAAAGTTAAATATTTACCTTTTTCACAATTTTCTCCAATTTTTTTTGGGAATTTACGCTAATGAACAAAGGAATGGATGGTTTAAGATTATCAAATCCTTGAAATTACGTCATTATATAACAATTCAATTTTAATAAATTAGTAGTATAAGAAGTAACTTTAGGTGTTAACATTGAAAATTATAACTATTTTGTCTCTTTTTAAATATTTTTCGGACATTTGTTAATTAAAAAACACTTTGCATTACATGACTATTTAGCTTCATAATTTAGAATTATATGAAGATGGTATGTATTCGTATAGATGTATTCCTAAAAAAATTATATAGCATATAAAGAGAAGTTCTATAACAACTCATTTTTTAACACACTCTTTGTATTTGTTAAAATTCATAGTCATGCTCAACTATGGCGGTCTTTTATAAATTTGGTGAAACTCATACATTTGCAAACCATTAATATGGCTATTCATTGCTTATAGTGGTGTACCTTGTTAGCTTTTGAAAGTGAAATATTGTAATAGGTGAACAAATATTATATTAAAATACTCAAGAACATTTGGATGAAATGGTAAATAATATTTTTCAACTTAATTAGAGTTTTGAGTTTGAATTCAACTATGAAAATGCATCAATGCAAAATCTCTTTAAGAAGGATTTTGTTATTTATTGTTATCTTACCCGTTTTGATGGATTAGTCTTTGTAGTTGTACGTAGAAATACACGTTTCACACAAAAAATATTGTAACTACGTGATTATCCCATAAATGCAACTTGAATGACAAAAGGTTACGCAAACATTTGATATGCTATGGTGCAAGTCCAGACTTGTAATATTCCTCCCTTCGAGTACGCCACACCATCTTTCAATATATTGTTCGCTTTAGATGCATGCCCTTCACAATTTTGTCCTTTATTAAATATGTTACGTTGGATTGAAAAGTGTGAGTGTTTGTATATAAACTATCCTTGATCTCGATTTTCAAACAATGAGACTTTAAGGTGTACCAGAACATTGATGTGTACTTGAGGGTGGCACAGAACATTGACGACAATGATCGTTTATACATAACACTACACTCAACCAAATGTGACACCTTTTATAAAAACAAAATTGTGAAGTGCTTACATCAAAGGCGGACAATACTTCAAAGGTGATGTGACATACTTAAAGGTGAAACAAAACCAAATAATATTAGAACTATACATGCCGTTTTGCCTTTAGCTCCAAAATGACTAGACACACGATCATATTTCTAGAATACGTATCCACGACTATCTATGAAATATGTCATACCTATTCGATAAAATAGTTTTGAAAAAATACGATTAAAATTCATATGCTTCCTGAATATGGATAGTCGATATCGACAATACAATATCTAGCGAAAATACTCTCTCGACTGTCCACCACCATTAAACTCTTTTTTTACTTTTTTTATTTTGGATTTAATTTGTATATATTTACAATGCAATTTTTTTACACATTCATGCAATCAAATCACTATATGATGTCACCTTTTTAGACAAGTTCTTAGAATTTAGTTAATAAACATTGTTGGTGTACAATCAATTATTCTACACATGCATGTAATAAAGTTTGTTTGTCAACTAATATAAATGCATATGCGTAAACTTGCCAATTGTGTCTTAAAAAATTCTTTGATGTTATTTTTCTAAAGAAATATCATTTTAATTGACATGGTAATACATCATTGAATGTATGTGTGTTATACATTGATAGTGTATATTAATTAAGGGTCTTGTTAATGAGTGTTCCCGGGGCACTCTTGGGACAATCTTTAAGCATGTTAAATAAATTAATTATTCTTTCAAAATTTAAAAGCTTTCAATTTCTAATGCACTAATTACACAAACTTTTAAAAAAAACTACTCCCTCCGTCTCTTAATACTTGACACAGTTGACCTTATTACGCATGTCAATGCATAATTTTGAGCTTAAATATCTTAATAATATATTAGAAAAAATTATGAAAATTTGATATTTTGAAAATACTTATCGAGACAAATCTAATGACATCTTATATGATATTATTTATCTTTGTATATTAGTAGAAAAATATAGTCAAAGTAAGATAGGTCAAAATTACATATTTTCAAATGGATAAGGGACAGAGGGAGTATTGTTTAAGGTCTTTAACCATTGTCCCGGACGCACTAATTAACATTTTCAATTAACTAAACTCTAAGTTCCTAAAGTATGCCGTGATTTGATTAGATATATATGTTTACAAAAATTATATCATCAATACGTAAATAAAATCCAAATCTATTTTGTTTTTTATAAGTGTATTTTTATTTTTTAATAAAATAAAAAAATCATGGGTTAGTAATCGCTTTGCCATTTGTGAATTTGTGATGCTTTCCAAACAAAATGCAACATTCCAAATTAAAGAAACTGGTCTCAATTGACATTCGTGAACTTCTCGTGAAATTATGTGTCACGAGATTTAGCATTTCCGATCAATATACACTTCATATAGATACACCTCTCCAATGTTAGAGAATTCGGACTTCATAGATTAATTCTCACCTGCTACATACATCCAAGAATATATATAATAATTAATCCTATATATAGTATAGTAGTATATCCTAAATTAAGAACAGTCATCGTAATTTGAATTTATGGCTGGCAAGTATAATAAACCTCCTTTGTTTCTAGAGGCCATGCATGGGAAGCCAGCTATTTGCAGACGTTTGCAAGTGGCAAGGTTGCATATCAATCTCAATTCTCAACACCAAGTCATGTGTTTAATTAAAGTTTTTTTTATTTTTTATGCTGAACACCTTTTTTTATATGCAGTCATCAAAGATATTTATTCACACAGTAGTATTTAATTAATTTATACAGCTAGCAAAGACATATGAAAAGAAAAAGACAAAATCTGATATGTCTATCAAACTCTTAATTAATTATCACGATACAATACATATATTCATGGTACTACATGCAATTTGAAGTACACACCCACTTGAAAATTGAAAGTAAGTATGGCAATGTGATGAATATTGAATAGGTAGCATTGGAAAACTGCAGGAAAAAAATACGTGGCATAGTTATTAGCTAAAAGTTTGATTCTGCATGACACGCGCAAGGCATGCCATAGATATATTTTGTGCTGTTTTCTGCAACAAAAATATTGAATTTGAGATTCAGTAGTAACCGTTCTATGAATCAACTCAAACTTCAGCATATGGCAACTCCACCACTATGCACCAAATTCATTCATCACTTACTCACTTTTACTTCACAGACGCGTGCTTGCTTCTTGAATAAAGTAAGCATATACTCAAAAAATATCATGCAAAACCGCTTACTATAAACAACAAAAACCAGGTTTCTATACCTTGTGCCTTTTGCCAACAAAATTTATTTTTATTGTTTCCTAGAATCCGTAATGTCGTGTCATAACATAACATATGCATACATTGACTGGTTTTCAAAGCCGCCCTTGGTTTTGATAAATTTAAAGTATATTCTATATAGTATATCCAATATGAGACATGGTGGTGTCATCTTTCATTGACATTATAAGATTGTTTATTATTATATATAATTCAAACATATACTATTATCCAAAATGAAAAAAACAATTTGTCTAGTACTTGCTGACTATAGTGGAACTATCACTATATACCTTAAAATGTTGAAAGTCAACACTAGTTTTGAATATGATTTCAAACCTACGTACACATCGAACCACAGAAGCAATTATGGACCCTTGCTAGATTTTGAAAGAAATAATGCTAACTTGCGCATTTGGGTGTATAGGTTGAGAAAATGTTAACTAGTATCTTAAAGACATTCTTTAAGAACCTTAAATAGTAAGTTTTTATAAAAATTTGTGCATTCAATACATCGGAAATTAAATTATTAAGTATTTCTAATAATAGTTTTTTAATTAAATATCCTTAAAAAGTACCCTTAGAGCACTCGTTAAGAAGACCCTTAAATTAATGGTTTTTTATGATTTTTCACATGATTTAGTGAAATAATGCTAACTTAGCGCATAAATATTCAACTCTACATATTTGTTGCTCATTGGGGTCATGCTCAAATTTGTTAATTGAGGTCTAATGATTTTACCCATGATAATGTAGTGAAAAAGTTGTATGCGTAAAACCAGGGTGGATCGAAACTCACAATATTAATGGAAAAACTTTTTTTTTTTAAATAATACTAAATTTAATAAGAAGTTGTATTAAAAATAGTTTTAACAATCAAAATTACATAAAAAATAATCTATTTTTTATTTGTTGAAAATGACCTAAAATTATATCATTACTAATTATTTTAAGAACATCTCTTTCTATATAGGTTACAAGAGATGAATCAAATGCTCTAGTAGGATACCCGTGCATACGGACTAGTGATCGTGTTGCGCTCTTTTTTTTAAAGCAAGTCGCAATTGCGTAGAAACTATAAAAAAATAGATGCCTGTATTGATATATGAATAAAAATATAGACATGCGTACAAAAAATTATTCCACATTAATTATGAGTAAATATATATACATGTGTAAATTAAAAAAAAAAAAATCGATCCCCGTATTAATATATAAGTTAAAATATAGACACATGAATAAATATAAGACCGTTCAAACCATATCTACCTTTATTCAGCAGCGAAGCTAGCAAAAAGATTTGCGCAGGGGCCAACTATAAACAAAAAATAGAATATTTTAAAACCAACATATTAAATTTAAGGATAAAATATTTTTTTAGTCCTAGCCCTTAAACAAAATTTATTCAATTTTTGTCTCGATTTTTCAAAATTTTCCAAAAAAAATGTGTTTTTAGTCTTGGGTTTATTAATCTCAATAACAAAAATTAAGGACTAGAATTGGACAAAATCTTAGAAAATTAACTTAAAAATTGAAAGTGTTGTAGAGATTAAAAACAAAATAATTTGAAAATTAGCCAATTAATAAATGATAAAAATTGACCATAGTTAATTGACAAAATTGGACAAAATGTGTTTCAAGAAGCTATTCATAATTGATTGTTTACAAAATAGAATGATAATTTCTTCTCCAATGTAAACAATTAGATTAATTGCAAGAAAGTCACTGTCCATTTATTATGTTTATGACTATTGTCTTGATAATTTTAATAGTTAAAAAAGTTCTCTATAGTTTGTTATTGCGACCGGAAATACCAAACCATATTACAAATAAATCTATCAATCATGAATTAATTTTTTACTATCTTATTTATGTTAATTTTCGACAACTGAACTTGTTTAGGGTAGCTCAATGTTTATTATTTGAGGTAGCTAGATATAAATACATACCAACTAATTTAAGAATAATACTCCTCGTAAAGGAAGGGCTACGCCTCTGCCTTTATTGTAGCTGAACTCATGTTGGCAATTGAAAGCACTTTTTTTTTTTGTTACCGAAGCAATTTGCAAGTCGTGAGACATTCGCCGGATATATTCTCGTGATATATAGTAACTCATTGAAATTATGAGTCATAGGATGTTAAACTAAATACTCTTTTCTTATAGTAGATTCAACCAAAGACTTTATTTTCCCGAGTTTTCAACCAAATTCTTGATTCAATAAATGTATCATTTTTTATTACAAAAGTTGGATTAATATGTTAATTAACTTTTCTATAATGAATCACTTCCTCTCCCATCATTTAATAACGAGCATATAGTGTAATCTCTTCATCCTTATTTATAAGAAGAGATCATCATTACCATCACCACTAACATCAACAACGACACTCTGATGGTGTAGACATCATCATTTGTACAATCCTCCTCTAATAAATTTATTTATCTCCCTTAAGAGCCAAAGGAGGATATTACCACATCCTCCTCCGAAAAACCTAGAGATAGACCCTTGAACTCTAAGAACAAGCCCAAACCACATGTTATAATCGAGGAAAACACCGAGACCGATATATAAAAGATATTGTGGATGGTCTAAGCAACTATGCTCACATAATCAAGCAAGAATAATAATGTTGAAAGGTTTTGGTCTTGTCTCTGATTTTACCAATGGAAGGAGCGTTCCATATGATATCTTTAGCTAGAACATATGTAAAGGTCAATTATGATCGTATTGCCCCCAATTCATCCTTGAACCAACATGTTCCTCTTATTTACCTCTATGACTACGGTGGACATATTTGGTAGAATTGTTGTAGGAAAGGTTAATGTTGTTTGGATTACGGCTACTCTTTTCAAGAAACATGAGTTAAATTGGTTAGTCACCACTAGTGGAAGTCTTCAGCGAATTGAAAAGGATCGCCAAGTATATTTTGGTGGTTTCGTCGACAATGTTGTTGCACATGAATCCAACAACAATAGCACTATTGTTAATGTGCCAAACATAGATATTGTAAGTGTCAATTCAACTCAGCAGAATTACCAAATGTCTGCTCGCCATCTTCATAGTAATAATAACGACATGTAGAGGAAATACTAATAGCTACTAGATAGCCAAAAAACCATGTTTCCCTTTTGTTGTTTTTCCGAGTCCTTTTTAAAAGTTTGAATACAATAAACTTGATTTCTTGTTTTTTTGTTTTATTAAAAGAGAGATTAGTAGTTGAGTTAAAGAGAGCTTATTGATTGCTTAATTTTATGTGTCTACAGTCATATACCAAAATGAAATTGAAAGAGATCATTAACAAGTTAATCCTTTGTTCCAAAGATAATTAATACTTAACAATGGACCAAGAAGTGCATGAATATTATGTTATTCTCATACTGGGCTGGAATCCATTCACAGTTAATCCTCCATCAACACAAATAACTTGTCCAGTGATGTAAGACGCAGCTGGCAGACAAAGGAAAGCCACCAACGACGAAACTTCATGAGATTCTGCGATGCGTCCAAGAGGAGTTCGAGACAACATTTCATCCATATATTGCTTGTTGCGAAGCAGCTGTCACAATAGAAAACAATTAGCAACAAGCATAATTAGAAATGACAAAAAAGTGTAGCTATTTGGAAATTTATAAAAAATGTTGTATAAAATTAGCAACAAGCATAATTAGGAATACAAAATTTCAGCAGGAGTCTGTTTGTAGAAATTATCAAATTCAGATGCCATAGCAACTTTAAGTCAAGTTGTTCATCTGCATTATAAATAGGGAAAAAGATTTTGTACTACAAATCTAATAGCATGATTCATAACCAGAAGCAGTGTATACAAAATCAGGTATGAACTCTCTGAAATATAAAACACTACACAAGTAATAATAGAGGATTGGAGGATGGTGAATACCATCTTAGTACTCAAAATGTTGAGCACAATCTTGATGACAGTATATGCTGTTGATTTTTTTTATTACTAATATCAGATCGACAAGTAATAATAATGAATTCCAATGAGCTGAGACATGAAGGCTTACTGAATTGGTGACCACACCAAAATCATAATTTGGCCATTTATAATTTCATCATAAAATGGCAAGATATTTATGAAACAGAGGCTTTAATTGCGTTTTGAAGAAATAAACTTTGTTGGAGTTTAGTATTGTACTCTAAATGATTCAACAAATTAATATGCCATGTTTAGATTCAATCTAGAGTAACAAGTGTGGCAACTATATTATCTTTGACCTATTTTTCTCTAACATAAATCCCTGTAGGATCTCATTCATGAAATCCTATCAGTGAAACCTTCGCCCAAAAGGAAAGCAACTAACTCCAAAATAAAGGAAAAGAGAACATTACATGTTCAACAAGTGGTGTATTGGTGGTAGCAGGAACAACACAATTGCTCCTTATGCCATCTTTTGCCCATTCACAAGCCAAATTTTTTGTAAGCTGATTGATTGCAGCTGAAAACATCATTGGTCAGTAAGCATTCGGTTTTCTTGATCAGACAACCTTTTACTACAAGCAAGTTGAACAAGTAATTAGTATGACTATGATGATAACTCCCACCTTTACTTGCTGCATAGACTGATCCAGTACCTAAGCTCACCACACCAGCAATAGAGGAAATGAATACAATGCTTCCCATTCCAGATGCCTTTAAAAGAGGATGTGTAAGTTGGCAAAAATGATACGCAGAATCTAAATTAATTGCCATAATTTCTGAATATACTTCAGCAGTGTACTCAATGGTTGGTTTCCTAAAGTTTGCTCCAACATTGTTCACCTGTGATGAGATCAATCAAACATCGTTATCTATGCCAAGACATAGATGGTATGAAACCTCTCTACAATGTACTATAATTCGCAGTGATACTATGTTTCTTTTGGAGCATTTCAAAAATTTCAATGTTAAATATTTTTTAATTAGTATGCATTGTTCGTATTTGGTTCATGCATAGAGAAAGACCTAGAAAAACTATAAGAGACACTATTAGGAGAGTTTTCGAGTTTTTTTTTTTTAAGAAGCCAAAATAGAATATATTACTACCAAAACTCACTCTTCCCAGCCCAAGGCGTACTAGAGAAGAGAGCTAGAGTACAAAACCAAAATAATCACAAAAGTACAGGGAACAAACAAAGAAAGCAGAAATTAGCCAATGTCTAGACACAACATAGGGCTAAGCCACCAATTATGATAGTCAAAAGCAATGTTAGAAAAAGTTGCCTTTAACCACCAAAAAGAAAGGTGCTTAACATTGTCTAAAAGCTTAGAAACCAGGAAAACTTTGTTGTTGAAGATCCTGCTATTCATTTCCTTCCAGATGATCCAGGTACAAGCACACCAAATTAAAATCATAACTGAGCACTTCGATTTTGAAGTACCCGCTAAAGTCCCCAACTGAATTAAATGATCAGGTAAATTAGAGATTAATGAGTTGGATCCAAATATAGTTTATAATAAAACATTATGACGTAATTTAATCCATGTAGCTGACCCCACTTAGTGGGATAATGCTTGGTTGTTGGTTGTTGTTGTATGTATTGTCTGTGCAAATAGATTTTACACACACGATCAAGTCATACGTCATCATGTAGATATTTATAAAGATGTTTTTCTTTAAAAAAATGTAGAGTGTTGTTATGATACTATATATGATTGGATGTCTCTCTAAAATGCTTTTAGACTATGTTAGAAGAGTCTCTTCCTTTGAATCTATCTCTCTTAACCAATCATTCTCTCCCATTATTAATGTGCCTTAATCATTCATCTATCTCCTAAATACATTAAAACACCAAATAGTAACGGTAGACAATTCATTTCCTAGTATAGACATTGATATCAGACACAACACTGACACACATACACACATTAGTCAATCAAGAAAATGTAAATGATGGAACGCAACTACATGCGTGTGTCATATCAGACATCAGACACACCTTTCTAATGTTCAATGCCGGTCAATTGCTTTTAACTAACAATGTACAAAAAATAATCGAGCATAACTTACATAAATGTGAAGTTTACCATCGAAGATTGAGGCAACTTCTTGAATGAGCTTCTCCCTTTGTTCTCGAGATGACACATCGCACACAGACCCAGAAACCAAAAAGCCTTTACTACGCCATTGATCCAAACAATTATTAAGCTCATCTTGGTTTCTGGAACAAGTGTGGACGGTGGCACCAAACCCACATAAATCCTCAACTATGGCATGTCTGAAATTGAACAACATGGTTAGCTATAATTAGAAACTTTGTAGCCATAATTAAGATTGAAAGAAAGGAACAAAATTGAGAAGAAAGAAAAAAAGTTACCCAATCCCACGAGTTCCACCAGTGACGAGAGCAGTCTTTCCTTTGAGGGACCATCTTGAGACTCCATTGGGACTGCACTCTTCAACTGCTGCCATTTCCTCTATTTGTTTGCAAATGAGTCAATGGTAAAGTAATTTGTGCGCATTAGGAAAGTTGGATTGTATGTTGACTCACGTTTTCAATTGATACTTGCACATGTTAATAGTGTTTTACTCCGGTAATACATGTCATTTTCGTTTTTTTAGCCTCTATTTTTTTTTAGTTTTCGTCTGTGTAATTTGAATATTTTTTGGTTTTGGATCTTCATGGCAAATTTTTTGATTTATTTCTGTAATTTGAACAAATTTCGGTTTATCCCTTTAAGCAAATTTCGATTTACCCCATTTCATATTACCGATTTTGTACGATCAAAATTCATGAAGGTTCAAAACTCATTAAAAAATCACAACAAATCATACTTTAAATCAACCCAAAAGTCCTTGATCAACCCATTATTTATCCCATCCCACTCAGGTATCTTAAATTTGTCTCAGTCCCAAACCACCTGTTTCACCTTCTTAAGAGAAAAAGGTTTGACTAATGGTAAATATAATGAATATATGAAACTAAATTTCGTATTCTTTGAAAAAATACATTTAATAAAAGAAAAACATCCATTTGATATTAACTTTAGATCTTGAAGTGTGTTGCTCTCATGGTCTTGAGTAGTGGCATATCCAGGACCATGAGTCAGGGGATGCGAAATTTTTAACGCTGTTTATTTAAACAACTTAATTATACATTTGTAATTTTCATCTTATTAAATAACCAATTTTTTAAAAAGAAATGCATACTTTTTTATCTTCCATTATCTTTTTGATATTATAAATTTTAATATTTAATCTCGGAGGCTGGAATTCGAAATAGAAATAATCAATATTAGACATTTAGTAATTATAGTCATAATCTCTTTTTGAATGAATTATAGTCATAATCTCTAGAGATGGAAGGAAAAAAAGTAACAGATTTGCATCACTTGGAGATCAAAAAACAAATGAAGAACACAATGAAGCAAATGAACACATTGAAGATAGTGAGAAGATTCGGATGAAGTTAGTTCTCAAAGATCATTTGTGGAGGCCACTCAAGAAGTTACATCAGAATCACTTGCTCAGAATGAAATTATTCCAATCAGAGTGCAAAAAGATATGGTTTTTTTAAGAGAATCTTGGGCAAATATGGCAAAAAAATGAGGAAGCAGATGCAAGGTTAATAGCAGATCTATAGAAAGAACCAGAAACATCCTGCTGCTAATGATGGTTTTGTTGTAAATTTTGAGTATATTTCAAAAGTTTTAAATATTGTGTCCCAAATTTATAATTGAGAAATATAAAAAATTATTATTATATTTTAATTGTTTGACTTGGTTTTGTAACATGTTTTTAATTCTAAATTTTGTAACTGTCTTTCTATTGATGTCTCTCAAATGTGCCTGTTATTAAGGCTTCTTTCTTGCTTGTCTCAAGAACTAAGTTTTCCCCCGATGAAACAAACACGTACAGAAGGAAAAACTAGACTTTTTCTTTTGCTTTTCATCAATATTGAAACAAAAAACAATTATCTCCTTCCTCACAACAACTCTGGGTTATCATCTTTCTGTTAATATTTATTCTTGCTAGTTTTGCATCCTTGATTTTATATTAAAAAGGATCTGTTAAATCCTGGGATTAATGTATAATCAAGCGGAAAATCCTTAAGGACAATGCGATTAGCACGTCTCAGACTACCTCACTGTTTGTTCGTTCTACAAATTTTGATAGTTGATTCAGTAGCAGGTTTGATTTGGTTGTCAAAAACTCTAATAGAGTTGTGGTCGGTGATCTAATTTAACAACAATCTCAAAAGAGATAAGTTTATTGATCTCTTTTTTTTTTTTATATTTTATTGATTATTTTATTTATATATTGATTATTATTTATAGAGATATTCTTATGCTTAATTTATACAACAATCTTAAGGATTTTCGTTTTATTAATTGTTGAAACTTTTTTTTTTTAGGGATTAATTGTTAGTCAAAATTTATTTGTTCTCCTCATAGATAAATGGGAAAGGAATTGCTTAGCCTGAAAAGGGTTAAATGGCTTTTACCCCCCTGCCATATGAGAGATTTATGGTATACCCCCTGTCAAAAAAAACTTGGAGATTCCCCCTTGAAAAATGAAGATTCTTTGGTTTACACCCCTGATGTCATCTGACTGGATTATTGAGCTGATGTGGCACGCTGATTGTGTAATGATGGGTGAAATGGCACTGACACGTCATTATTTTTTATTTTTAAAATTATGTTAAAAAGGTGAAATACCAAAAATACCCTTAATGATAAATTAAAAAAATCATTTCTTTTCTTTCTTTTCTTCTCTTGCGATCCATCCTCTTCTCTCTTCTTCCCCCACTGTTCTCCTTCTCTTCTCCATCTTCTCCAGATCCCATCCTTATTTCTTCTTCCTTCCAACTTTTTTTGACAATTTTTTTTTTCTATTTTTGTTTATTCCATTCAAATTTCTTTTAATAAAAAAAACCCATCCTTCTCTTCTTTCTTCTCTCCACCGTACCCTTATTTTCCTCCTTCCTCTTCTCTTCATCCTTTTCTTCTTCTTCAACAACTTCCCTCATCTTCTTATTCCTTCTTCAACCCAACCCAAAATCTTTGTTCTTTTCTCTTCTCTTCATCTTTTTCATTTCATAAATTAAGATCCAAACCCTTTTTTTTTTTTT
>Ga0099826_10000954_pt1 | contig 16063 bp, 10 predicted proteins | sample Mtrugardesep15_FD_76830 | JGI IMG/M metagenome (GOLD analysis project Ga0099826, IMG submission 76830) | Root nodule microbial communities of legume samples collected from California, USA - M. trunc garden sep15 | ecosystem: Host-associated > Plants > Roots > Nodule | place: USA: California... | reverse complement strand
TTAATTAATTAATAATAACAAAATAAGAAAAATAGTTACTTTTGTTTGTTACTTATATATAGCAGTAATTAGGGCACAACAAACTCAACATCAACACATCCAAAACCCTAGCACAGTCTCACTTTACCTCTGCCGGTGCAAATCAACTTTGCGACAAATCCAATGGTATGCTGATTATTAATTATTTTTGTTTCATTTAAATTTATTTTCTGTTTTGAATTTATTTTCTTATTAATTAACTCTCTTTGCGACCGATGAAGGAGTACGGTGGTGATGCTGGTAAAAAAAACTAAGCATGGAGGAAGCATCAGCGTTTGTAATTAATGATGTAAAAGTTGTGTTTCAAGAGAAGATGGAAAAGTATGACGAGTTTGTGAAAGTCTTGTATGATTTCAAGGCTCTAAGAATTGATCAAGAAAGTGCCACAACAAAAATGGAGAAGTTGTTTGAAGGACATTCGGATTTAATTTTGAAATTAAACACCTTGATGCTAAAGAGATCTATCTCTAATGACTAACAATTATCATAATGATCCTGAAGCAAAACATAACATCAAACTGGATCGATTCAAGTCGGAGGTAATTGACCAATTTAATCAAATGCATGACAAACTTGAGAAATTTGAGTCGAAAGTGATTGGCAAACTCAATCAAATAGGGTCAAGTGCTCAACATTCGACTAAAGCAATATTAGACATTACAGAGAACATGAAGAAGAAAGGTGTGACAACTGACAAACTTGAGAAATTTGAGTCAAAAGTGATTGACAAAATTGATTGAATAGGGTTGAGGGTTCAACGTTTGTCTAAAACAATATTAGACCTTGTGGAGAACATGAAGAAGCAAGTATAAACCTATTTAAGTTAGATTTCCAGACAATATGCTATTATTTAATTTCGATTGCTATAATACATAGTTTGTGAGTATATTTGGTGTGGGAACTGCAGTAGATTTTCCTGAATCATGGTTGGTTCCCGTGATTTTATCAATCTATTGTGATATACGAAGTATATGATTGGTTCCACTTTTAGAGAGACCATAATTGATTAGGGAGGTGTAGAATTGATTTTAACATGTTTGATTTTTGTCGAGTAGAATTTATTCTGCCTCATAATTGATTCTAGCTACTTGGAGCTAAGATTTGTAGTTTTGTGTATGAAAATCAATTCTAGAATCAAAACTACAAATCTTACACACTTATCAATTCTAGAATCAAAACAATTTTGATAGAATTGATTTGTAGTTCAACTCGCTTTTACACGAATATGAATGTAGCCAAACACAAATAAGTTTTATAGCTTGTTTGCTTTTGCGTTTGTCAATCCACGTTTTAAGGAAAACCACAACAATTTATCATGTTGACACAAAAGCTTCAAATGCTAGCTTATTAAAATCACGGCAGTTTTGCTTTGGAAATCCCGCTAGACGTGTGTTTGTGTTGTAAACTCTAAACCAAACAGGCACTTAGTCAAAACCTCTTTTAACCAAAATCAATTCTATCAAAATCAATTTTTTCCATCACACAATCTAACACACTTATAAATGTGTAATTAGAATATAGGTATCCTGGTTTTGAGTTTGGTTTGAAAACAAGGTGATTGATCCTGCACAACTGTCCAAATTTTTTAATTGGTGTTTCACATTCGTGAAAATTGGTTCTGGTAAATTTTAGTGTTTTCCCCAAGTTTGAGGTAATAGCACACAGAAACCAGTTTGTCCTAACTATCCAATTTGAGGAAGATTTGTTTATTATTTATGTGAATTTGCTTTTTGTATGTAATGTAATATGTAACACTTGCATATCTGTTAGTTGCTAGATTTTCTTTGTGTTTATCACATATATAGCCAATTGGTAATATGCATATCCCTTTAGCTATGTTAGGTATCACACATTTGATCCACTATGCAGTGTAAAAATTGTAGCTGATAGTTCTTATTAGAAATATAATAATAATAAAATATAAATGGTCATATTTTGATTAAAAAAAACAGACAAACTGCAATTATCTCTCTTAATATAAGAAAATAAGATGTTGTGGAAATCTTATTATCACCCTATTGTGGTTGACCGCCAAATCCCACAATTAAGGGTAAATTTTATCTAAAAATTACTTTTTCTAACTAAATGACCACAATTAACTAATATGATGTTATGTAACTTGAATTTGGTTGACACCGGAAACAAAAAAGTTTTCTTTTGTACCAAAAGATCTAATCTAATGTCAGATATGCGAGGCAAATTTTCAATTTCAAATTTCAAATACTCTATATATCATTCACTACTCTTTCATAATTAAATACTCTCTCATTCTCTCTCTTTAAAAAAAAATACTCATTCTCTCAAGTGTCTCTCATCTCTCATTTTCCTTTTCCTCTTCTCTCTTTGTCTCGTTCTTTTAACTCCGTTTTCTTTTCTCTCATCGCAAGAAAATTGTTATTTTAAAAAAATAAAACACGGCAGGTATAAGAATTCATTTTTCTCTTTGAACAAAGCTATCAAAATTATCATTAATTATTTATATTTTTTGTCTTCATTTGTTGTTGAATTTCATATCATATCATATATTTAACAAACAACGCTTTTATGTTCAAATTCAGTAGCATGACATATGAGGCAAAAAAAAAAGGTGTAGAAAGTGGAAAGATGACGAAAATGAGCAGTTAAAGTGAAAATACGTATCCAAACACAAGACTAACAATTTTACAACCATCTCTACAACAAAAATATATCTACATCTACAAAAGCAAATCAGAAAATATATCATTTGTGTCTTCTTTGTCTGCCATACAAACTTGTCCTTGGATCTAATGTTTTTCCTTTGAATAGCAGAAAAGGGAGGTGTGAGAAGATGAGATATCAGTGGAGAGAGGAAGTCTGCCCTAATAATTTTGATTGTGATAACCTAGCACATTTTCTTATAGATCTATGGCAGTAATCTCCATCATGATTGTAGGTATCAGGATAAAATCATATCCATTTTTTAACAACTAAGCGAATGTGTTGGTAAAATAAAAAAACAACTAATTGAATGTGATTCATTTGCTTCTTATAGTTAAGATGTTAAGCATATTTCTTGTATTAAAAGAACGAGTCAAAGAGAGAAGAGGAAAAGGAAAATGATTGAAAATTGTAATAAATTTTTTATTCCATCCAAAAATGAAATTTAGGTTCTCGTGTACAATGTCTTATTTAATGGAGTTTATTAACAACTTGGTTTAGACCGCCACAACATCTTTAATGGAGTACTATTTAACAATTTTAAAAAATGAGTTTTAATTTTTAGAGTTTTTCAATAATTTGGAAAATAAAATTTTCACTTAAGAAACAAAAAGCAAAAAATTTGTAGCAACGGCTTTAGCTTAGTCGACACTAAACCAAAAATATTTTAAAAAAGAAGTGTGTGGGTCTTAATGTTCATAATTTCCCAAATTTTAAAAATTTGGTATTCGTTATTTTTCATATTTTGAAAAATAGTATTCAAGGTTAAATTAACAAATTATTGAGATGCTAGCTCGATGATAGGTGTTTGGTTTCGTAATCTCAAAACACGAAATTCAAATCCTCCCTCCTCCAATTTAAAAAAGAAAAAGAAAACTAGCTCTCTCTCTTCCACTTCCACTACAGGTATGCTGCTCCAAACCCTAACAATGGTATGTGCCTTCTTCACTCAATCTTCTTTTTCATGTAGTTATTTTCTGTTTTGATTTAAACTAGAGCTAAGGTACGTTTGTTTTGACTTAAAAAAAAAAATAGATTTTGTCTTAAAAATATCTACAGGTCTTTTTTTTTTAAGGGAATTTAAAAAAAATCTAAAGTTATTTTTGTTTGTCTACTATCCATGAAATTTCATTTAAAAAAAAAAACTTATACATATCCATTGCTGAATGTGATTCTGCTTCTAACTAGTTCTTCAAGAAAAAATCATAAGCATGAATATGAATATCAATTGATACAATTCTACGTACATGCTACACACACACTACTTGCTGTAGGTATCAGGACAACCAATCATATCCATTTTTTAACAACTATTGAATGTGATTCATTCTGTTTCCAATTCTCTTTCTTGTATTATGCATGACAGAAAGATTGAAAATTTCAAGATGAGTTGTGCTGTGAAAATATCATCTGATTCAATCTCTATGCACTTAATGTAAAATGTATAGTTGAAAGAATTCGCACTCAACAAAGCATACAATGGAAAAGAAAGATGACACATTACAGATAGATCAAACTAGGAATTGCCACATGCATGATTGTAGTCAAACTTGTTATTGTTCATCATCATCCAATGGAAGTGAGATTTGTGTCCCTCAGGCAAGAAGGTGTTGAATCCCAGAAGTAAATCTTGATGATCTTCAAACAACTCCATCATTCCTTCTTTGACAACTCTTACATCAATTCTTTTGGCACGGTAATCAGCTAGGAGTTTCAAGAATTCATCTAACTTTTCCCTCTTATCTTCAAATGTAACCTTAACTGCTGTTAAAAACGCCATTGCTTCATCTTCGACTGATCGATCACGTTGTCGTAAATCATCATCCAATGGAAGTGAGATTTTGTGTCCTGCTGGCAACCAAGTGTTGACTCCCAAAAGTAAATCTTTATGGTCTTTAAACAACTCCGTTATTCCTTCTTTGACAACTCTTCCATCAATTCTTTTGGCACCGTAATCAGCTAGGAGTTTCAAGAATTCATTGAACTTTTCCATCTTATCTTCAAATGTAACCTTAACTGCTGCTAAAAACACCATTGCTTCATCTTCGAGCGCTGATCTATCACCTTGTTGTAAATCATCATCCAATGGAAGGTGGATTTCATCTCCTGGTGGCAAGAAGATGTTGAATCTTGAAATTAAATCTTGATGTTCTTTCAACAACTCCGTAACTCCTTTTTTGACGACTCTTCTACTAATTCTTTTGGCACCGAAATCTTGTAGGAGTTTCACAAATTCTTCATACTTTTCCCTCTTATCTTGAAACACAGCTTCTACGTCCTTTACAAACTCCCTTGCATCACCAATCACGGGACCTGTTCTTCTTGAGCTTTTCATCTTCGAAGGGGAAAATTATGAAAACAAAGCCGAACCAAACATTAAAAATGTATAGTTGGAAGAAATAATCATGATGAAATCACAATTTATGACAATGAACATGCAAGACAATAATTCAAAACAGAAATGTTGATCAAGAAAGAAATTGCACCACAAGAAAATCGGTTACCTTGCTCAGAGTTTTCTCCTTCACTCTAGGGAACAGATTTCAACTTGTATGATCACTATAGAATCAAATGAATCACCTTAGAACTCTCTCACAAAGACACTAAAACTGTTTTTATCGCCACTCAATTTTTCATATGAAATTCACTTGTCATTATTGCAGCTAAAAGGCTTTATATATACATCCTTTATCCACAAACCAAAATCAGTTACAACAGCATAACAACCAAAACTGATCGTAACTCACTTTCCAACTAGAACGTTGAGTGAATAGCAAGTAATCAAAGGCAAAGACACAAGAGAGTCTAATTGAACTAATATTCAACAAGACATATGAATGTTCAGGTGGTAAAAGGTTAAGGAATTATTTTGATTGTTTTTACCGATATTTTTAGTTTAAAGAAAAAGTCAACTAAATCTGAAAATCAAATAAATATTTAATCCATGCGAATGTGAGAGTCCGAACAAGTAAATAGATAAACTCATTGTATGTGGGGTGATTTTTCCATTATAACATATTGATAAAAGAGTTTTTATATCATGTGTAAATTTGCACATGTTAAGAAGATAAAAATAGTAAGTTTGTATTGAAATTTGTGCATTTTATATTAATTGATTAACATTTCTTCCACAATTTGAATCAAGTCCAAAAAAATAAAATAAATTATCATCTAAAACAAAAGTGAAAGGGTCAAGAGTTCTCTCAATTAGAATAAAAGTCGGCGATCTCTCACATTAGTTTTAACAATTAATAAAAACTACTATTATAAAGAAATAGATTTATCCTAAAAAATGTGCTAGACAATTTATAAATAAAAATAAAAACAATATGACATATCAACATATTGAGTTTGCGGGTTCAAAATGTCAAATCCACCATCCAAACCAAACATCTTTGAGGTTGAATGAATTGGTGGGTTGAACCTGAAGTTGATTGTGTTTGGTTAAAAAGTTGGTTGGTTTGGGTGGGCGGGTTCGTGGGTTGATCCGTACCCATAACATCCTACGCTCATAAACCATGAACACTTTCAAAAATGCCCTCATAGTACATAAATAAAAGCACTATACTATAATAAAGCGATGTGGAAGAAGTATCAGGAGTTAAAAGTTGATAATGAGAGGGAAGCACTTTTCAAATTTGATGAATTTAAGTCTATCAATGGGTTCAACAACAAGAAGCACAAAAACCAATTTCTCTCAAAGGAGCGCGTGAAAGAAGTATAATAATGTGAGGAAGTTTTGTTTATGATTTATGTGAATTTGTTGCTACATAAAATTTGTCCAGATAGCATCCCGGCACTGTACATGTTCACCGTAGCAAAGCCTTATACTTACATCCATCCACTCATGTATTGTGTGACATTGACAGGATTATCTAATGGTGATATAATGCTCGCGATTCATTCGTGAAAGAGCCGTTCACTATATATTGATTCCTTACTTTCTCGCGCTTGTTTGTTTTACGACATATATAGCCAATTGGTAATATGCATAATAGTATATACCTTTATCTTTGTGAGCAGAAGGCATCTCATACATTTGGTCGTTATACTTTGATTAAACTTATTTATAGCATGCAACAATTTTGTTTTCTTAGACAATTTCATATTAGTTTGGCTTGTTTCTATCAAATAGAGAACATATAAACATAGCAAAATTAACTCTACACCTTTATATACATCTTGTGTTTCATTTTTCAGTAGTTCAATAGTAAATAGGGAACTTTATAACTAATACCAAATTGCTAAATATATAACTATAATGATAGTGATTATAATAACGTTGCACACTTTCTTATAGATTCATGGCAATAAGATCTATGATGATTCTAAGTATCAAGACAAGTCAATCATATCCATTTTTTTACAACTTATTGAATGTGATTCATTCTGTTTCCAATTCTTATAGTAAAATGATAAGCATCTTTCTTGTATTGTATAATACATAGATTGCAGATATCTAAATAAGCTACTTTCTTGCACTTAAATGTGAGTTGTGCTTATGAATATCAATTAATACAAGTCTATGTACTTGCTGCATGCACACTACTAGTTGAAAAACTTCGCATTGAGCAAAGTATACAATGGTTAATTATCATGTGATGTAACTTGAATATTAATACTCCTTGTGAAGTTCATTTCATACAATGGTTCAAGAAAATAACAACTCTGTAAAATATTTCCAAAACCAAACTCTAACTAAGTTAAGGAAAAGCAGCCCAACACCATTGTAATCGGATGCTGCTTCTTCTTCTTCCTTCATAAGTTGATGATGATGATGCTAGCATACGGTTGTTGAGATTAGCAACATGTCTTCCTCCAAATTGGGCCTGTTTGTGGGTTAAAACATTTTTACATTTCAGTAAAAGAATACATGTGAGTTTTGCTCAATAAATACCTCAAAATTGCTCATTTTATTGAAAAAATCCGATAGAGAATTATGAATATTCTATTAGGCTATGTTTGGATATTATAAAATGAACGGAACGGAGCGGAAGGAATGGAATACAGAGTTCATTCCATTGTTTGGATATTTTATAATGGAACTGAACAAAATAACGACTCCATCGTTTGGAAATTGAACAGAATGGAATGATTTACAACTTTTTATTTCCTTTTTTACCCTTATTTAAAAAAACACTATGACTTTGTTCGGATATTATAAAATGGAACATAAACTCATTTCATTCCATTCCATCAATCCAAACACAGTCTTAGAACTTACAAACCAAATAGCCGATTGGAAATTATGATCCGATCAGAAGCGAATTTAATAGATATTCTAAAGATTTTCTTGTTTAGAAACTCATAATAGTTATTCTAAAAAAAAAAAACTCAATAATTAATAAATAATAACATTTTTTTAACAGCATATATTGAATATTGTGAAAATAATAGCTTGAAAGGAATAAGATAGAATAGGTCTGATCAGCCTAGAGAAACCTACGGTTTAATTTACATCAAAATTCCTATCACATCAAACCTGTAAAATAGAAAGGGCTAATTCTTTTTTAAACTAAACAAGTCACAAGTCAGACTATGAGTCATAAAAATATATTTTAGGTCTACTTAAGTAAATATAGATGATATTTTTTATTACTATTATTATATTAAATTTGTAATTTTGATTAAATTATATATTTGTTAACTTTTATTCAGTAATTTAAGGCTATGAAATGGAAAAGTAATAATATGGATCAGTTGATGAATCAAATCGTGGAGGCCGGAGGGTAACTTGAATGTGTGAATCAGAATTAAATTGCTTATGGCGTGAATTCTGTTCATAGAATAAATTAAATAATTTTCACCAATAATTACAACAAATCCGTAGTAGCACAATGGAGTGTTATCTAATATCAACCATGATGACGATGATGGAATTCCGAAACCGGGTTACTTTTTATTTAATATAATTGGGCTTTTATTTTAGTATTTATAAGAAAAATAAAATTGTGATTTTTTTTTTACCAACTTTATGTATTTTTGAATTTGCGGTATAAATGAACATGTTTTACAAGGTTCAAATAAATTGTTTGTCCTCATATTATGTCTAAATAGGGGTTGGAATAGGCCAGACCGCCCGTCAAGGGCCTATGGTTCGGCCTACTAAAAATCCAGCTCGGCCTAACTCGTTTAATAAATGAGTCAAGCTTGAGCTTTTAAAAAACCTATTAATTTAAATAGGTCAGGCTTAGACTTATAAAAAAGCCTATGAAGCCTATCAGGCCTGCCCGTATATGAGTTTTGTTTTTTGAATCAGAAAATTTATTCTCGACAGGTTGTGAAGGCACACCTGCCCGTATATGAGTATATTACATTTTTTCATATTTATTATATATATATATTTATATATATATATATCAAAAAGAATTACTGATCATTCAAATTCTCATTATCTCATACCACAATTGTGTTTTATTAGGCATTGCGACATGATTACTTTTGAGTTTATATCCATCTATAAATTTTACAATTGTGTTTTATTAGTTTAATTTGTATCTAATTAATGTTTATAAGCCAAACTAGGCTTATAAAATTTATAGGAAAACACAATTAGACACAAATTGAAAGAAAAAAATTGATGAACAAACTCTGTTTGAAATTTGTAACACAAACTAGGCTTTTAGACAGGCTAATAGGTCAGACCAGACTTTTAAAAAGGTCAGGCCAAGCTTAAAATAAAGCCTTTGATAGGTAAAAGGCCAAGGCTTAGGCCTTAGTTTTTTCAACTAGGTATAGCATATTTAAGCAAAGTTCGATTCGGCCCGGCTCATTCCCAACCCTATGTCTAAACTAATCTTTTTTACAAAGTTCAAATAAACTTTTTGTCCTCAAGTTATAGTTGAATTAAAACCCTCACTATGTGATAATTTGCACCTCTTTCCTATTTCACTAGTCTAACGATAACGATAGATTAACAAAATAGTTATAATCAATCTCTTGATAGAACTATCTCCTAAAGTCACAATCTCTTATTCTCTTAAATGAATTCGAAACCGTTGGAGGTTTTATATACCATTAATCTCTAAATCATAACTTAACAATTGTTATCTCTAACTTAATTAATTAAGTTTATCAGATTGTCTAATCTAGATCAAATTCAAACGCTGGGGTTAGTAGTCATTCAAATTCTATCATCAATTCATACATTCAAGATGTTGGGGCTTGTAGTCAATCATAAACGTATAAAAAACATTAAACTCAAGGATAAATTGAATAAGAATAAATCATAAACATGTAAATACCTAGAGATTGTAGCACTCCCTGCAACTGAAAAAGAAACAACTTTTTCTTAAACGCTTTCTTTAATTGGTTTTTGAATGTTGTTAGCCCCATTTGCTTTGACTTTTTTTGACAATAGTTTTGACTTTATTATTTTCTATAACAATCAACATGTGTGAATCCCTCAGTCAGCTTTATTTTTTGAATGACCAACATTTCTGTTAGTTAATCTTAATGACACTTATGTGCTATATATGATCATGGATGGACGTTCGGTACTAATTTTGTTGTAGCCTTCTACAAAAGTTTTAATGTATTCTTAGTCTACAAGTCATCCTCCACATTAGAGCCACATATAGAATTAGGGTGAGTTGGTTTAACGGTTTGGATGGAAAGGACTAAAACGAATTGCACAATAAAGTTGAAGAGTTAAAGTGATAAGTGACACTTTCTAAAGTTAAAGGACAAGTTTAAATCTCAAAAATAAGTTACGGTATCAAAATGGTAATTAAGCCTCTTTTATTTTCTTTGAAACCGTGAACGATTTCTTTGCTTGAAGGATTGATACAGAAAATGCCACAACAGGAATGGATGAGCTATTTAAATGTCATTCAGATTTAATTTTGAAATTCAACTGCTTGACACTAAAGGAATATCAAATTATAACTAATCGTGATGACAATGAGACTAAAGAAGAAGACATGAAACAGAAGAAGGATGTGCATGACAAACTTGATAGAATAGAGTCAATGGTTCAACTTTTTTTTCGACGGATTGAAACAATACTAAATAATAGTGCGGTAGTTAGTGTGGAGGAAAACAACTCAGATGAACTGTAGTTATTCTAAATATAGCAATATTGCGGTTGCAGACTCCCACAATATTGTGGTTGTCGTAAATGTATCAGGCCGCAATTGATGTGTGATTATAAATCACAGTAAAAGCTGCATTCCAATGCACAACGTAGTGGGTGCAACAGAAGTGTTACACTGCATCAAGCCGCGACAAACTATGTAGTGATCATATATGTAGTGATCACACAGTAAAAACCGCATTGCAATGCCAAGTTTGATTCCTAGGTGGAACAATTATTAGCGCCTCCTTATCCTAGAAAATGGAGGGTCAAAACCAAAAAAAAAAATTGTTTGTTTGACATGTTGCCAAACAAGAACTTAAAAACCTTAACCTGCATAGTGCATGATAGAGTGTATATGTAATATATGTATATCATCAGTATGCAGATAGTTACTTTAGACCAAAAAAACGGTTATCTAAGACCTTAATTCTGCCATATCTTATTATTCCTTTCTTAATAATACATATAGAATATAAATATATTAGATCATGTGTTTCCTTTTTCCGTAATTCAATCAAAAATTCAATAGTAGATAGGGAACTTTATAATTAATACGAAACTGCTAAATCTTTTATCTTGCGACAATGATAAGATCCATTTTTTAGCATCTACTGAATAGGATGCTGCTTCTAGTTCTTAAAGAAAAAATTATAAGCAACTTTATTGTATTATGTAAGATAGAGATTGAATATTTCAAGATAAGCAACTTTCTTGTAATAAAAAATGAGTTGTGATATGAATATCAATTGATACAATTCTATGTATGGAAAAAAATTACAGCTAAATTGACACATAAGAGATGGAAAAGTTAACATGTGATGTAACTTGAATAGTACTCCTCGTGAAATTCATTTCAAACAATTCATGGAAAGAGCAAAAGTAACAAAGAACCTGTCATTTTATAGATCAGCCTAAGGATTTCTACAAACATGATTGTAATCAAACTTGTTATTCATCATCGTCTTTCTGCTCGTCTTTGAGTGCCAATCCACCACCTTGAAGTTCATCGTCTTTCTGCTCGTCTTTGAGTGCCAATCCATCACCTTGAAGTTCATCGTCTTTCTGCTCGTCTTTGAGTGCAAATCCATCACCTTGAAGTTCATCATTTTGTTCATCTTTGAACTCTAATCCATCACCTTCTTGTTGATCATTATCCAATGGAAAGATTTCATGTTCTGGTGGCAAGAAGATATTGAATCTTGAAATCAAATATTGATGCTCTTTAAACAACTCCCTCACTCTTTCTTTCACATCTCCTATATGAATTCTTTGGGCCTTGAAATCTTCCATAAGTTCTAAAAATTCTTCATACTTTTCCATCTTATCTTGAAACGCATATTTCACATGCATTAGAAACGCAAGTGCTTCAGCTTCACCAATCTTGGCATTTACTCTGGATCTTTTCATCTTAAAGGCAAATGTTAAGGAAATAAGTACATGAGATTGTTCTATATATAGATTATAGAGTCACTAGAGAATCAACAAACTAACTACCTTCTAACAAATTATAACTAACTATTTTTTGGGGGAGTTATAACTAACCTTTTTAACTAACATATATTTGTAATAGTCCCCACAAACATAAAATAGAATAAGAGTTATCCTCATTAGCAACATTTTAGACTTTAGTTTTATATATTAAACGGGCAATCAAATACGAGGATTATGTGTGGATTGAAGAAATCCCATCATTTTGTTTGCCAATTTTGGTATTTGATTTAATACATGTGGGTGCCTAGTTTTTTTCAGTGAGTTTTTTATTCAAAAATAACAATTCTTAAAAAAAAAAAATGTACTACGATATTTGAGGGAAAATAAAAAAAGACTGTAACAAATAAAAGAAAAAAGAGTAAGAGATAACCAAGAATAAACCAAATGTTAGCATGTTAATGTTTCATATTTTCTCCGTTCCTAGGATTCAAATCATGAGTTGTCAACTCGTTTAATCATTTAGCTTAATCAAATGAGCTAGTCATCCCCTTATACAATTTTATACTTTGTACTATATAATGGTTTAGGGATTAAAATAAATTAAATGTTTAGAAGTAAAAAATTTTGAAGAATTTTGTAGAATGTGATATTAGTGGTTTCAACTTTCAATACAAGAAATAATAGGATTTTTATACTTCAGTTAAACTTTAATATTTTAATTAGTACTTCGAAAAAATAGTTTAATTGGTGAATTTGTAGTGATATCTTATGTACCAATATATAAAGGAATGCACTCTTTCTACCCAAAAAAAAAAATACAATCTTTTGGGTTGGATTTTTTCTTTTAAATATTACCCTTCATTTAAACTATTTTATCATTTTATTTAAATTATCAATTAAAAATTAGTGAAATCTCATTCAAATTTCAACATGATGAACAATCCTCAATAATATGAACAATATTGGACACAATGAAAAACTTTATCTTAATCTTGTATAAAAAATATTGTGTTTTGGGGTAACATTGTTTCTTCCAATTTTACCATTCACTTATTTTTTACAATGTTATCGTTTATTGTCGATAAAAACGGAAAGACAAGACACCTTAGTGACCGTCTTGATCATAATGCTAGTAATGTTTAAACAACTAAATCAATTATAATTGTGAGACTTAATATATTATGAAAATTTGAGAGTTGTAAAGAAATGACAAAGGATGGACAGCTTAGTTAAAACAAGAGTTTTGCTAACGACGATCTTCGGGATACTTTTTAAGAATCCAAAATTTATAAACTATTCTTTCAAAAAACTTAAATATTACAAATTTCAATGTATTAAATCCACTCTTTATAACGAGTACCCCGGACACGGAGGTGCTCGTTAATAAATCCCTTAAAACAATGGGTAAATACTTGACCTATCTTGAGGTTTCACTGAACAACACAAATCTTTTAATTTTGAAAAAACACTCACATCCCATCAAATTAAACTGTTAACACAGTTGGTGAGAGAGAAAAAATGCAGCTCTATAATCTACCACTTCTGACGTTCTTAGAAGCGTGACCTAGCTTTTTGCATATTTCCCACAAATACATTTGAAGGAGATTTTATTATTTTCCTTTGAATTCTTTGCATTTTCCTTCCTCAAAACAGCACAAACTTTTATCGAAAGAAAAACAAACGGCACAAACTAAACCTTTCCCCCACAGACTCGATGATTGAATATGGAAGATTGAAAATCCATTAATTTGAAATACAAAAATTGTAAAGGATAAATAAAGGGAAACTGAAGGGAATTTAGTGAGTGGATCAAACAATTACAACACAATAAGAGTTTGCAGGCCGAATACAATCAAGTGCATTGTATGCACAAGGCTGCAAATAAGAAAAAGAACTACAACACAATAATCCTACAGAAATACACACTTAATTACAAGATATGATTTGCTATCCTACATAATATGCTTTCCTGTCAATGACTCAAAATCCGCGAACTTAATTACACGATATTCTTTGCTGTCAATGACTACTAGAATCTGCACAGTACTTACATGTGATTATTACATGATTCTGAATGAATTGATTTATAAAATTGACCATAGTTAAAAGTGAGTTGAATGTAAAATGTTTATACACATTAGTTGAAGAAATAAGAATGAGTAATATGCAAAGCATACAATGGATGAAAAAAAATTACTGTGAAATTGACACTTAACTGATCGAAAAGTTTAACATGTAATGCAACTTGAATATTACTCTCCTGCACTTTATTTCATACAACAATTCAAGAAAATAAAACAAAAGTACCAAAAAACCTGTCATTTTATAGATCAACCTAGTGACATGATATTGTAATCAATCATCTCTCTGTTCACCTTTAAACTCCAATTCATCAGCTAATTGTTGCTGATCATCAAATGGAAGTGAGATTTCATCTTTCTGTTCATCTTCGAATGCTAATCCATCACCTTGTTGTTCATCATCATCCAATGGAAGTGAGATTTCTTGTCCTGGTGGCAAGAAGATGTTGAATCTTGAAATTAAACCTTTATGATCTTTTAACAACTCCGTCATTCCTTCTTTCACAGCTGCTCGATCAATTTTTTCGGTGTAGAAATCATCTAGAATTTTCAAAAATTCATCATACTTCTCCCTCCTATCTTGAAACACATGTTCTACTTCCATAACAAACGTCACTGCTTCACCAATCTTGGCATCTACTCTGCGTCTCCTCATCTTCAAGGGAAATGTTAAATAAATAACTCTGTTTAATCTGTTCCAATTCAAAATCAAAACCAAACCTAAATTCAAAAGGTATAGAGGGAAGAGAACATAAGAATATGAATGAGCTAAATGATAACTCTGTTATATCTGTTCCAATTCAAAACAAAACCAAACCTAAATTCAAAAGGTATAAAACATAAGAATATGAATGAGGCAAATGAGTACCTGAGATGCGCCGCGCCGCGCCGCCTCAAATGTAGAGTTAGGAGAGAATTAACAAACCAGCTACCTATTAACAAACTTAGGGTAAGAAATAAAGATAATTACACTACAATATTTGATAAAATAAGACTAAAAAGGGGCCAACAAGAAACCGAATAAATTGGGGCCCAACACAATAAAAGCAAGTTAATCTGTAACTGGCCCAAGCCCAACAAAGGGGCAGACCCTGTCGTCGACTCCATTGCAATTGAACGGGAGGATGAGGGGGGAAAGGAAGGAGATGTCATCGACCATTCCACCTTGATTCCACCTTTGAGTTAGACGCAACTCAAAATTTTAAGATGATATCATAGTTTCATATTCATTCAATGTGAGTCATAGATTTTTTGCTGAGTAGGATCTCAATTGTGTACATGAGAAATTTTTCTTGAATGAATGGGTTCATTTTTGAGTCAACTAAAATTTAGTCAAATCGTTAAAAAATATAATTAAAGATGTCTTTTTGGCTGTAAAAATAAATTATTTTTTTCACGGCATATTATTGAAGAAAAAAAAGGTTAATTAATTCAGATAAAGGAGTGATTCATTTATTGCTTAAAGTTGAGCTGGGGTGAATTTTATCCTTTAAGAACCAACCTGATACGCCTTAATGCTGAGTCCCCTTCTACATTTTGAAAAGATGAGCACACTGGAGGCAATAGAAAAGGACAAAAATTGGAGGAATTTGAAAGAGTATACCTGCATAATTGAGAATGAAAGAAATTGTCCCACATGCCTTGTACTTATTTCAAAAAGGCATAAACCTCTACTTTGTAATAATTTCATAAAACAATTCAAAACCAAAACAAAATGACCAAAGCTCCTGCACATCTTTTGAACAACAGAGGAGGA
>Ga0099826_10000953_pt1 | contig 16063 bp, 10 predicted proteins | sample Mtrugardesep15_FD_76830 | JGI IMG/M metagenome (GOLD analysis project Ga0099826, IMG submission 76830) | Root nodule microbial communities of legume samples collected from California, USA - M. trunc garden sep15 | ecosystem: Host-associated > Plants > Roots > Nodule | place: USA: California... | reverse complement strand
GGCGATAAAAATATTAACTGCCCCCAGAAAACTATTGCCGGTGTACAATGACCAGATATACACAACCACTTAAAAGCCACCATAACAAAGAATAATATAACTATCACTATGAGATAAACACACAGCTGCAGCAACAACAACCAAGAGACCTGTACTGAAGTATATATTAACACGCTGGGCCTATTATACCGTCAACCAAGAGCATGCAAATTCCCCAACAGGACTGCTAGAAACTTCTCTGGCATTTTCTACACTTCCTCTTGACCATGGCTGCTACTTTTCAAGATGTTATACTTGCAGAGGGGGCAAGTAGCATTGATGTGCAACCATTTGTCCACACAGGTACAGTGAAAATGGTGACCACAAGGAAGTTGTCTAAGTTCAGCCCCGTCATCATAGGCAGAAAGGCAGATGCAACACTCCTACAGTTTACCACAAATAAATAAATTAAATATAAAACCAGATTAATTTTTTCAAATGATTATCATATAACTATTATTCTCGTGCACATGAACCATTATGTCAAATTCCTCCCAATGTGAAATGCAATAGCTGCAGTGAACAAAGACTCAAAGAAAAAAGATGGAAGTAAAATAAAACCAAAATATATACATAATTCGCCAGATGAATAATGTGCTCAAACCATGACTCTGTTATGATAGGTTAAAATGAAGCCAGTTTTTGGAGCATCAAGTGGATTTCCCTTCACAGAATATTGAAATAATATTTAGTGCTGGAGAACAAAAGGACCACTGTCCACTGAAACAAGAGAAAATGTTTTAAATGCACATAATAAAAATTTACAACATACCGCATCCTCATCGGCAAGCACGTGTTCAATTGGGGAATCAGCTTGACATTCAATCATTATTCCTCCAACAGGTCCTTGTGTATTATCAGCAAGCTTCTCATTACTTTTTCTTTGAAATTTGAATTTTGACAACTGCTCAATGTCTTCTTTTGTTGCTCCTTCCTGCTTTTCGCCAGCCACCATAAAAGGAGAGACATTAAGCCAAGGAACAGTACAGATAATATATTACAACAAACATCTCACAATTAAATACTCTTAAGTTATAAGGCATTGTGAGCATGTCCACTCATAATTAGAATTTAGAAATACATTCACAATCTACCAAGTTGTGGGACAGCAAATCATATCAAGGTTTGTTCTTTCTAGAAGATCCTAGAAGTTAATAATGTTGACCTGAATGAGACATACAAATATCAGAAAAATGAACTTATTCTCATACCACAACAACAATAGGATAGCTCATAGTCATAACCTTAACCTTACCTTCAACCCTGAGAACTCTAATGTACACAAGCTCATAAATAGTCTGTCTCCAAGGTATTCCCAATAAATCAACCTTAAGGCTTTGTTTGGGAGTTTGGAGGGGAAGGAATGGCTTTGGGAGGTGAGAAATATAAGGGAAAATTGATAAATCTTTCACATTTTTTGAAAGTGTGTTTTTTTAGAGTGATAAATTAATGCTTATGATTAATATATTTTTAATTTTAAGAATATTATAACAACATAAATTAAATTTGAAGAATTCACATAAACCCCCCCAAACCTCCCAAAACCCTCCTCCAATACAATTTTTTAGTTCCCCCAAATGAGGAGGGTTTTATATTTTGAAGAAAAATAAACCCCCCAAAGGCCCTCCTCTCAATGTCTTCTATTTCTTCCACTTACTCCATTTTTTTCCAAACCCTCCCCTACCTTCCCCTCCAAATTCGCAAACAAAGCCTAAGAAGTCATCTTTTAATCGCACAGCTGTGCATTCCGCCTTCCATTTCATATCATCCATGTAAACGTTTCCAAATTTGTTACACCTTGTAAGGAAGTAATTTTTGCATTACAGGTTTAACAGGTTAGATCAGAATCCATCCCAAACTTTACGTATTAAACATTAATTCACACCCAAAAAACTGCCATTCAAAAACCACACATGGCTGTAGCTGTTGTTATTCACTCAATATTTAATTTGTTTATTTCATGGTAGCAAAACACTGCCTCTTAATGTCACTGACATATACGACACAATAGTTCAATCTTGGACCTTCGCAATCATTTGATTCAGAAGTTGTACTGTCGGCATTTTATATTCTAAGGGTGTGTTTGGGAGTTTTGGGAGCTTGACATTCAATCATAGATTGGATTTGAAAATTTTATCTAAGCCCTCCAAAACCCTCCTCTAATACAAGTTCCCCCATTTTGGGGGGTGTATTATGAAGAAAAATATACTCCCCAAATCCCTCTCCTCCCAAAGTCATCCGTCTCTTCCCTTTCCTCCTTCCTTTGTTCCAAAGCCCTCCCATCTTCTCCTAAACTCCCAAACAGGGTATAAGGCTCCACTTAGGAGTTTAGAAGGGAGGGAATGGCTTTCAGGGAGGGAAAGAAAGAGAAATCTCTCACCTTATTATTAGTGATTTTGTAGAGAATAATGAGAATACTTATATTTATAATATCTTTAATTTTGAGAGTATTATAACTACATGAGAAGGATTTTAAGAATTTTTCTAAACCGTCCAAAATTCTTCTCCAACACATTTTTTGAGTTCCGCCAAATTAGAGGGATTTTGTCTAATGAAGAAAAATGAATTCTCCATTCAATCTGTGGGTCTATCATTCCCTTACTTTTTACTTTCCTCCTTCCTTTTTCCAAAGCCCTCCCTTCCTAGACTCCCAAACAGACCCTAAACTAAAGGAGCCTAATAAAGTCTCAACACGACAAGCAACAGAAATATAGATTTATTATTTCAAATGTCCAGTTTTGTCAGGTCAAGACAACCCGACCAACTACCAAAAACGGATGCAATAAAAAAAATAAAGATTTCTCGAAATTCCAGTAATTCTAGTTTCATCCTTCCATTTCATTTAACCTTGATGATTCAAAAACAAATAATATATTGAGCCGTAAGTTCTACCAAATTCATTCAACTTTCGGCAAATGCCACTGAATAAAATCAAATTGAAAGAAACTAAACAGATTCATCTCTCATGGAAACTCAAACAAGAAGAAGTAATGAATGTGACTTGCCTGGTCTGCAACTGCATACAGAAGCGCAATGATACATGGAAGGCAACAGCAAACAGCAATACCAATGATGCATGCCAGCGCAATACAGAAAACGACAAAGAAAACATCAAAACCCAAGAAGACAATACATAACCTGTAAAGAAAGTGTATTTTGTCACAACAGTAGTAAACTACTATAAAAGCAGATTTCCCAAAGAGAAAATATATGTAGAAAACGTTGCATATGAGAACTCTTATTTATTGTGACAACACTTGAAAACTTTTCACATGAGAACTCTTATTTATTGTGAGAACACTTTCAATAATAACTGCAATTAGATTTAATGATTCAGATAAGTCCCTCAAAACTAAAAGGCACGTGACCTTCTCTTTTCCCCTACTGTCACATCTCAGCCCCTTCTCCTTCCAACAGTGGCATTGCAGCCTTCATCCAGTTAAAGTTAGCAATGGAAAGTGAAAACATCAAAATCAAAAATACTTTACATATATAACTACCGGTGTTACGGAAAGAAACCCCTTCCAGCCAAATTGAAATATTAATGTGAGCAGGTTTTAACCACATGAAGATTTATTTAGATCAAATTATACAAGCCAAATAAAAGAAACTGAAAATATCTGCAACTGTTTGGTGGTTAACAATTGCATAATTCATCAAATGAAGATGAAGGAGCATCGACATCTGGAAACTTATGACCCAATTTCAATTCTCCACGACTGTGACTTCCAAAACCAGCATCTAAAAAATCCCTCAAAATCCTCTTTTTTCCACCACCAGCTTTCCCATCTTCAAGACCCCCATATCCCTCACAGTTTCCTATGCCGCCAAGAGGACTCAAAACCCAACAAGATCGATAACATGACGAGCAGAAAGGGCCAGAGGTAACCAAATCAGGGGAATACAAATAAGAGAGAAAGGAGTCACGTGTCTTTTAATACTGAAGGTTTTATCTGAATTGTTGAGATCAACCTCGCAACTAATATTGGAAGTTCTTCATTTCCATAATAAATAAGAGTTGTCACTAAATATGTTCCCATATGTGTGTGTGTGTGTGTGAGAGAGAGAGAGAGAGAGAGAGCAAACCAGTAGAGGTTAGGAGAATCATGGATCAAATCTTGACCATCAGCTGATACCCAATAGAATCCAATGACCCACCAAATAAAAGAAAACATTGTGTTGGCTGATTCCAAATGCTTTGCCATACTACGAGGAACAAAAGGAGATAAAATAAAATAAAAATTACACAATCTAAAGAAATAATTAGCCATTGTAAACCAATACTTGATTGCACTAATTTCACTGTAATATGGAACATATTGTAGTATTGTTTTAACCCTCAGAACACAACTCTGTTCCCACGCAAATTAAGAAAGTATCTCATTAATAAAGGTTAGGAGGTTAATTCATTACAGACAAAACCTATTAAGAAAATGGAATAAGTTCTTAATAGTAAATAAATGCATTATTTGATCTTTTCATAAATGAAATCAGGGAAAAAAAACATTTGTCCCATATCATTTAGTTTACAATTTTACATAAAGAAAAACAAGGTTTAAAGCTGTTTGATACTTAGTCATCCTACCAGTGTTGTCAATTGTCTTCCACAGATAGTAGAAAATAGCGGTTTGTTCAAATTCCGCTACGCAACAAAGCTCTAGTGCCGCTATAACTACTGTTTGACAATATTTTGTACTAGTGCTAAATAGTGTGTTGCATAATGACAACAATTTGTTCAATTTCCAATACACGATAGTGCCGCTATTTAACAACACTGCATCACACTAGTTGTGATTCAAAAATCAAAAGTAGGATAAATCCATAGGTACATAAACTTCCACGGTTACACTGTGTTTTGAGAGATCGTATAAAAACAAAGCTCTATTGTATGATAATTCAGGAAACTATCACATGACAGCCTCCACCATCTCTTTTCACAATCAAAGTTACTACATCATATTCAATTTTTTTCTTCTTAAAAACGTTATTTCCATACTCTCCCTGCACTTTGAGACAGATTTCAGAAACGTTACTATTGAGAAGCTAAAATTTCCATGAAGGTTTTTTAAAATCTGATTGAAGGTTTTCCCAGAGTTCTCAATTAGCAATTTAGCTTTTAGCATAGCTACTTAAGTAAGAGGACTTGAAAACTAGGGTTCATGGACACTCAACAACTTCACGTGCACATTTCAGCCAAAGCCAGAATATAATGAAACATCAATCACCTTGATATAGGGTCCGTTTGGATTGGCTTATTTTTGAGCTTATGAAAAATAGTTTATGTAGATAAATAAGCTTTCATGTTAATTCAAAAGTTCATACTAAAGAAAATTGTATCTTCATAAGCTGCTTTTGCTTTTTCATAAACTGCCTTGACAAGTTATGAATAGTAACTAAAAATTTATTTGCATAAACTCAAAAATAAGTCAACCCAAACAGACTCGTAGTTTTTTAACTTTTAACAAGCATAATGCTCAGGTGCAAGTCCAACCCCAATTCATGTTAGGATCAACTTATTCTAGTATAGTCTAACATGCTAAAAGCACTCGTTGTTCGTAAGATGTCAGCTCGGTAATAAGAGTTTGATCTCGTAATCTCGTACAACAGAGTTCAAATTTTCTTATAAACAATTGTAAAATAATCATTGGTTCAAAAACTCACCTTGTAGAACCATCATCCCCATACTGTGCCAAATTCGCATACTGTCCAGAACTATCCATTGAATCAAAGCTCAAATCCCCACTACCACCACCTCCAACCACATTACCACCATTGCTATTCACCTCTCCCCGCATCCGCACCCGTCTCCGATACTCAAAACAAACACACACAACATGAAGAACACACTGCAACGCATACCCTAAAATCCACAACCTAAGCGGCGAACTCGGCGATTCATTCCGACTCAAAATCAACACAGTACCCGCCGCAATAATAAACACGAAATTCCACAGAATATCTAGAATCACCACTGGCTTCGAATACGCCCAATCACTTTGCCGTTCTTCCAATTGCTCCGCCGCGGTTTCCCTCACCATCATCGACGGCTCGCGCATCAGCCTCCGTCCACTCGCTTGTCGTAGAAACCGCGCCGCTTGCCGGAGACTCGGCGCACGGAGAATTCTCCGTCCGGAGTTTGATTCGTCAGATGAACTTCCGATTAACGGCGTTGGATCCGTCGTCGCCATGTTCGAATTCTTCTCACTGTTTAGAGAGAACAAATTAGGTTAAACTTAAATTGCGATAATTTATTTTTGCTGCGGATTTTGTTTTGTATGTGGGAATGAAATGGATAGTGTATGAAAACTGAAATTATGATGAAGATTTATTTTTTTGGTTTTGGATTTGGACGTAAGATACGGTGTCGTTTTACTAGTTTTTGGTCCCTAGAACACGCACCGCGTGTTTATTTTTCTCCCGCTTAAACTAAAGTGTGTAATACGTTGCGCTGTTTTTCTTCCTTTTGTTTTAACTGAGGAAGCATTGGTGGTATTTTTTCATCAAAGTTTGGAAGTTTCAAGACATTGAGAGAAGTCGCTGATGTCGGCTGCTGTATTTAATAGATGTTGTGCAATTTTTATTTGTGAAAATATCACGTTCTTGCTTGTTGCTAAACAATAGTAAGTTTAAATTTGTTAAAAAGTCTTGTTGGCATGTGTGTTTATTTAGTATAAATTTTATATTGAGTTTTTTTATAGCTTACCCTTAAAAATTGTATGTAATTTATCCAACTATTGAGGACGTTAGCCGCATAATGATAAATCTTAAACAAGAGTAAATTTAATCTTTAGTATCTTAGAAATTGGTTTCTATTCACAACCACAGTCATTTAGAGTGAAATTCTTCGATTTTGGTACTTACTTGGATATCATGAGTATATATTATTTATTTATTTATAATTTTTTAATAGTGCATAATAAATACTCAATCTCTTAAATTAACCATTTCTAAAAAAAAATATTAAATGAATCTCACAAATAATTCTATATCATCATATTTCAACATTTAAAAATTATTTTAATAGTTAAAATAAAACTAGTAAGAGATAGAAAAAGAACGTAATATAGAACTTGTATATTCCCTTCTCAATGGAGATACTTGTTGTATAGCAAAGGTCGTGAAGGTAAATCTTCTTTGTCGAGGATGATCTAAATCTCACCTTGTACTAAACCTGTCTTTGAAAAGAACAAATAGCCTATATGGTGGCTTTTATGTAGTTGGTACTGTATAAAACACATAATGTGTTCCTATTTTCGAATACGAAACTAAATGTGTTGTTCGAAGAGTTCGACGGAGATTGGGTAAAGATGGGATGAAGGATTCCATTGATTTTTACGGTCGGCGAGTGAGACGGCGAGTACGGCGGTGGAGGGTGAGTGAAAACAAAGGGTTAAAACCGAGTGGGTTGTGGAAGATTTTGGGTGAGTGAAAAAGGATGGAGGAAGCGAGGAGCCGAATCAGCTCTTAAATGAAAGGGTTTGATGGTGGTGGTGGGTTTGACGGTGAGTTGCTATGAGTGAGAGGTTGTGGTGAGTGGCTGAGACAGAGAGAGAAGAGTTAGATCTGTCATACTTGTGAGTGGTTATGTTTTTGTGAGTGAATAAGGTTTTGCTGAGAGAAGACAAAAAATATCCTTTTTTTTATTCGTTGATGGTCTACAGTAGCATTTTTGCTAAAGCGCTAATGAAGGAAAGCTAAACAATAGCGTTTCTCTAGAAGCGCTAACGAAGGAAAGATAAATAATAGTGTTTTTTAAAAAGCGCTATCTAACCCCAATTTTGAGTAGCCTGTTTATAGCGCCCGACCAGAGACGCTATCATAGGTTTGTATGTTGCCTTTTTAATAGCATTTCAGCAAAAGCGCTATTAAAGTGGTGCTATAAAAGCTCAAAATTGTGGTAGTGTTAATTAAGTTGCAAAATTTTGGATTGAATAACAAAATGTTAATTGAAATGGAGTGCATGGGAGTGGTAGGCCTCATCCACACCCAAAGGATGATATCATCAAGCTAGGTGAATTTATATAAAAGTTTACGTCGCTTTATCATCATTTCTAAATCTTACTGCGAGATTAATTAGGAGACATATGAAGCATGTTGCTTATAAGTTAGGTTGGTCATAAATTTGGGGCTGCTTCAAAACCAATATAACTGCCAACATACGAAACCATTTGAGCAGGTGACCATCGAGTATTGAGTTAGCGGTTGCGAGATATTAATCATCAACAATTGCATGCGGATAGGAAGTGGTTTATGAAAATCAATACATCAATGTCTGAAAACCAATATAACGACCATTAAACTGAAACCCAATTTTTGTTCTTTAGTTTTTTTGGTTTTTACCCAAAGAGAAGGAGAATAAATTTACACTAGCGTTGATTGACATTAATGCCAGGTGTCATGCGAGATTATGTTGATAGTTGAATAGCTTCCTACCAACATGAAAATTGTACCATAAGTTTTTAGACTTATTTTTGACATGTAAAAGTTTTTAAAGCGGTTTAGTTTCATGTGAAGTATATCTTTAATGTGGAGTATGATAATTCTTTTGAATTATGAGCGTCGGTGAAAACAATATGAAAATTCTTTCAGCAGTTTAACTTCAAGTGATTATACTTGTTACAGTGAAGTCTCGCGTTGAGATTGTTTGTTGAACTATGATTGTCATTGATGACAATGGAAGCAAATGTATTGTTTTTAATCAAAGTGGGAATTGTAGTTTAAAGATATACATGTTGAAAAGATCTCACGTTGTCTTGTCTCGTAAAGGATTAGTCAAGGCGAAGATTGTTAGTTGAAAATATATATGGAAAAAGTCTAACATTGTCTTGTAATGTAAAGGAAGAAGAAGACTAAGGCGTATTTGGACTCTAATTATTCGTTACAAGATGCATCAATCAAACTCAATTTAACTAGCATGTGGCATTTTCTTTTTTTTTATTCTCTAGTCTTAGACTATTGTAAGATATACTTAAGCATCTGCTCTGTTGAACATGGGCGTCCCAAGGACCATGATGTAGTTTGAGAATAACTAGATCGTGCTTCGCACGGGTCAATGATGACCACAATAAATATATATAAAAAATTCATTGTCAATTTACAATAAAAAACAGCAAAATATGACAACTAAGGAGAGATTCCATATGAAATGTTATTACGATAGATAATTAGCAACAACAACAATGATCAATGGACATTTTGCAAAACTTCTTTGTACACTACATTAGAAGTCAGATTGGTGTTTGAACTCTCGTCATCAATCAACAATACCCAGAAGTGGAAGGACATCAAAAAAGATTATAATGCATTGCAACAAAATTCTTTTATGGTGTAGCTAAAAAAGTGAAACCAAAGAAGACAAACCCTATTGTTATTAATAATTACAACTTTTATGTCTTGATGTATAGGTTTTTTTTTTTGTAAATTTGAAATATTGTCAAAGGAGCATAAAACATTGCACCTAGATGTAGCCTTTAGGTATAGGGTGACAATGAAATTATTGTTTTCTTATCTAGGCTAACAAAATATATTTTTATTGTTGCTTAAGAACGCATCATAAGATTTGGATAATCATTGTGATTTTTTTATAGAAAAAACTAAGATACAAATGACATTGTTTGATTGCATTAATACCATCAATGGACATAATTATCACATGACTATGCATTTTGGAGCCTAAAGGGGGCATTTTGGTAAAAAAAAACTAATGGCAAACTTAGGGTTTTTCTAGGGTTTGCTTGCGACTTTTCTTTGCATTTGTATATAAGATTATGTGTTGTTAAAATTTACATAGCGTTATTCTTGATTGTCATTATACAACAATTACAAATTTTCTTATGTTTGGAGTTACAAACGTTATGCTTTGTGTTCTAATAATATTCATCTATTTTCTCTATTTATAACTCATTTCGTTTGAAACTTGAGCAAGTTGGAGAAGCAACCGTCATAACATGACCCTGTGTTGAGTGGTTGCGATTTTCATCGAGTTGACCACTGAAGAGAGAAACAAATCGTTGTTCATCTGTAATTGCAATTCAGCACAGGGCATACAATACAAGTGATTTTTATGGTATGTTCCATTGTATCAAACCTTCAATTCATAAGAGAAGAACTTGAACGATAACTACTTCATCCGATAATCTAACGGTTCCCTCAAATAAATTTTAATTTTAATTTTTTAATAAAATAAACTAAATTACAATAGCACCCCTAAAAACTTTCCCACCTTAGGACTCAGAAATTCCCTCCAAGTTTGAAGCCAGTTTCGTGATATAGGGTTTGCTTTGGGGTTTCACTGTTCGCATTCACAATCACAATCACAATCACAAGCATGGCATCTTCATCATCCTCAAGCAACACCGCCAGCTACGATGTGCCGTGGGTTGAAAAGTACCGACCCAGCAAAGTCGTTGACATCGTCGGCAATGAAGACGCCGTCTCTCGTCTCCAAGTCATCGCTCGTGACGGCAACATGCCCAACCTCATTTTATCAGTAAATCACTATCTCTCATTCTCAATTACGTTTTCACTGTGTCCTAATTTCCCATTTTCATTTTTTAGGGTCCTCCTGGAACTGGTAAAACCACTAGTATTCTTGCCCTAGCGCACGAGCTTCTCGGTCCCAATTACAGAGAAGCTGTTCTCGAACTCAATGCATCAGATGATAGGTTTCTCTTTTTCTTTATTTTTTGTTTTATTTTTTTTCCTTGAAATAATGTTATGGCCCTGTTTGGATAAACAACTTAATTTGCATCTTAATATGGAAATTGGAAACTATTTCTATAAGACATGATAAAATAACTTTAAATTGTTTCGTATAAGCTATAAGCTGTTTTAGGCACTGTTTGTATAAACAACTTAATCTGCAGCTTATTACGTAAGCGCTTATCATGATAAGTGCTTATACATAAGCTATTTCCATAACTAAAGATAAATAATGTTAAATTGCTAGTTATAAGCTGTTTTCATAAGCTATTTTGGTGAGCTTATGAAAATAAGCTGAAAAACAGCTTATGAAAATGCATAAGCTGTTTCCATAAGTTCTTCAAAACAGTATCGCAAGTGTTTATGCCAGTAGATAAGCTCAAATGAGCCAATCTGAACAGGCCCTTAATAAGCTATCTTGGTGGTATTGTGAAAATAAGCTTAAAACAGTTTATGAACATGTCGTGAGTTGCTTTTATAAGTTACCGCAAACAGTTTCAAAAGTGATTATGAAGTCGATAAGCACAAATAAACCAATCCAAATCGGCCATAAGTGTTTAACCAAGCGATTCACTTTTTCTTAATTTTTTTCCTATAGGGGAATAGATGTTGTGAGGAACAAAATCAAGATGTTTGCTCAAAAGAAAGTAACGCTTCCTCCAGGCCGACACAAAGTTGTCATACTTGATGAAGCTGACAGGTCTGTATCAAATTTTAATTTTTTGATGTGATTTAATTGAATTAATGTTGTTACTTTGCTTATTCTTTGTTTTAATTGGCTTTTACTATTGTAATTTTAATTTTTTGACTCAAATCAGCATGACATCTGGAGCACAACAAGCTTTGAGAAGGACAATGGAGATATATTCTAATTCTACTCGTTTCGCGCTTGCTTGCAATACATCTTCTAAGATTATTGAGCCGATTCAGAGTAGGTGTGCCATTGTGCGATTTTCACGATTGTCTGATCAAGAGATACTCGGTCGTCTTATGGTTGTGGTTCAAGCTGAGAAGGTACCTCAACTTTCTATTCTGTGTTGAATTATGGAGTATTCATGTCTGTGTTGAATTATGAAGTATTCATGTTTGTTTGAGGAATATATGTGTAAACATCATTCTTAATTATTTTATCATCTGTCTTTGTTGAAAATGTGTCGTGTCGTAACATATTAAGTGTTTTATTATTTGTTTTTGTTGGGAATGTTACAGTTAATTGCATGACTCATTTATCGTAAGCCTCTAGATTGATATTTAACTCAATAATTCCTATTATCTTAGTCTTTTATTATTCATGCTTTGACACCCAAAGGGGTTGCTCTTAATTGGAAGAAAAATCATCTGTAATTTTTATTGCTGGCGTCTCAAAATTTGATACTGCCCCTTAGCCTTCATAATATAACTAGTGACTCAAAAGTTATCATCTTCCCTTTTCACTGTCACACACAATATAACTAGTGATACAGAGACAGGAAAGACAGTTTTGCATAATATAGAAATTATAGAATTTCTGCATGCTATATACCGTTTGATACTTTTGAATAGTTGGTTAGAATTACGTTTGTCAAGCATATAGCAGTTAGTTAGTTTTCAACTCTGTTAATAACTTTAGGTATGGTACATATTATGTTACCCTAGTATAGTGCCCCAGTGGAAGAATATAAACTCCTTCATTCCATCTTATCTAGAATTTTCGGATATTCATCGCTACTGTTATATTGTCATCTTATTGTTTGTATTAATACCTTTATGTTTAATTTTTTTTCTTCCCATTTTCTATTTAGAACTATAGCAATATTTGCTGCATATGATCCTTGTGGTTTGTTTGCTTGCAAAGTTCAAGCTGACTAGCTATTTAGACAAATGTTCTGTAGCATTTGACTAGTTTCTTTTTCTTCCTTTTAAGCTAAATTATGTGACTGGCCTCCTTAGTTGTGTTACTGCGATGTGATCCAGAAGTATGGTGATGTCTCCCAGTTTGTTATCTAGTTTTGCATGTAATAATTTATAGTAACTAACACGAAAATAAATTAAGTGTAGCAAAGATGAGAATGTTAAGTCGGATGCGTGATAACACTAGACATGATAGGATTATAAATAACAACATTAGAGAGAGTTGGGGTAGCACCTATAGTAGAAAAGATGGTGGAAACCAGGTTTAGGTGGTTTGGACATGTAGAGAGAAGACTTGTGGATTCTGTGGTAAGGAGGGTAGATTAGATGGAGGGGAGTCAAATCACTAGAGGTAGAGGAATACCTAGATAAACTACAAGAGAAACTATTAAGAACGATTTAGTGATTAATGAGTTGGATAGAAACATGGTATTTGATAGAACATTTTGGCGTCGTTTAATTTATGTAGCCAACCTCCTTTAGTTGGATAAGGCTTAATTGTTGTTGTAACGGAATTTTTTAAGGTGTTTGTTAGGCCGTGTATGCATTCTTTGTTTTCCTTTTTTTATTCTCTTTTAAGGAAACCTGATATATGATGCTCCCACCATGTTGGTTTCCTTTATCATAAAACTTTTTTTTAAGGTTCTTGCCATTGTCAATGTGAACTGGTTGGGAACATCCTTATGGGTATAGAAGGAACTCCTTTAGTTGCTATCTGTTTAGCTTCAATAGTATTGAGGAAATGCGTGATTGAATTGTGTTATGGTTGAAGGTTCCCTATGTTCCTGAAGGACTTGAGGCCATCATTTTCACTGCTGATGGTGATATGAGGCAGGGATTGAACAACTTGCAAGCAACATTCAGTGGGTTCCAGTTTGTTAACCAAGCAAATGTTTTTAAGGTTAGAACCAACTATTATTTGCAAATTACATTTGTCACAGTTAACAGTTGGTTTTGTTAAAATTGCTGTTTGGTTTTAGGTTTGTGACCAGCCGCATCCACTGCATGTGAAGAATATGGTGCGCAATGTGATTGAAGGGAATTTCGACGAGGCTTGTTCTGGGCTCAAGCAATTGTATGACTTGGGATATTCCCCCACAGATATCATCACCACACTTTTTCGTATCATAAAAAGTTATGATATGGCAGAGTACTTGAAACTGGAATTCATGAAGGTAAATGAATATCTGGTTGCCAAAGTTGTATTAATTTTTTTGACGAAAGTATGGGATTGACGCAAGACTTTCTTCAAATTGCAGGAAACTGGATTTGCTCATATGAGGATTTGCGACGGAGTTGGTTCTTATCTTCAGATGTGCGGTCTGTTGGCCAAGTTTGCTCTTGTTCGCGACACTGCTAAAGCTGCATGAGTAGGTCCTAAGTGCAATTGATACACATCATTACTTTTTCCGGTTTTATGGTAGTCAGAATGTTGTACTGATGAAACATGTAGATTTTAAATCCTGATTTCCATATGTTGACTGATACATTAATGCTTTCAACTTAAATAAATATGTTATGTTTAGCTTGGTTCAGTATGAGAAAGTAACATTTTGGGAGATGTGTTATACTTGTATTTATCCCTAACTCAACTCTGAATGTTGGAGGCCATTCTTTTGATCCTATTTAAACAAGTCTATTTAAGACGAGCTCAGGTTGATCTGTACGACAATTGAAATAAGATTATTAAGTGATCATTAAATTATTACTATAAGATAAAAGTTAAAGAATGATATTTTTTTAAGAATTTTATCATGTACTCACACTCAGAACATGATTTTTACGATAATAATTAACTAACCTTTACTTAAATTTCAACATTCCTTGACAACGGCACCAACATGTGCTCATAGAGGACTGTTGCACAAATTTCTAGGTTATCATAGTTGAAGAATGTGTTAAAGCTTGATGTCACATAACCATATTCCTAATGCTATTTTTTTTCTTTTTTTCCTTTGTAATTTTTTTTTTGAAGTAGCTAAACTTGCCCATCCAAGTTTTTATAGCCATATTCCACATTCTATATTTAAAAAAAATTCAACAAAACATGAATTAAATATGAAATTTTATATTTTTTATGGTTAAAAATTCATATTTAATTGTTAAAAAATTCTCATTTTTTTTTTGGGATAGATTTTTAAAATATTCTACACATTTATGTACAATTTCATTAAAAAAATACAAAAATTAACTAAAAATAGAGACCAAAAGTAGTGATTAAGATTTTTATAGGTATTAATTCTTGAGTAATGCTATTTAACGGGAGAGATACCTTCCTGAATTCATCCCGACGCATCACTAACCAATTAAAAGTCTTCATGTGCGGCAAAAAAGGAGGTGGTGGGGTATGGTTTTTGGAATATGTCAAATGAATAGCGATTCGGAAACCTCTCAGGATGATTTATATATATCGAGACGTTTAACAATTTTCTTAATTCTTTATATACTATTCTAATTTCTTTAAAAAAATGCTATTCTAATTAACAAAGTTTGAATAGAAAGATATTTCAAAAATGTTGCATAGACACTTTCTATCAATTAATTTTCCAATGAAATCTTTATCAAAAGAAATAAAGCATCCTTTTTACCTACATATATTTTGATTCACTAGGCATGTGTTAGGGGGGATGGGTACCATAATATTGGGGAGTTCATACGATATTAATGTCCAAGGACCTTGCTAGCATTTTCTATAAAAGAGTTTACCAATTCACCAATAAAAAATAAAGCTTCCTCTCCTTTTTACCTTCATATATTTGAAAATTGCTTTTCTGACATAAAAAACTTCCTATTGACACAAGTAAATGACGCTTTTACCCCCAACGGTAGTTAACAACCGTTAGCCTAAGCGCCGGCAGTTAACTTTCGCTGGCTCCTCCAGAGGCAGTTAACTGTCTCTGGCTTTGCTGCTTTTTATTATGATTTTACGTGTTTCTGTCAAAAAATCAAAATAAATCGAAACTTATTCAGAATTCTACGAAACTTTACAGACACCTCTATAAAAATACATATAGATGATGTGAAAAGTTTCGTAACATTCCGAATAAGTCTCTATTTTTTAATATTTTTTCGACCGAAACGCGCAAAATCGCAATTGAAAAAATAAAAAAATCGACACTTATTCGGAATGTTACGAAACTTTGCACATCATCAATATGTATTTTTATAGAGGTGTCTATAAAGTTTCGTAGCATTTCGACTAAGTCTCGATTTATTTCAATTTTTTGAACGAACCATGCAAAATCGCAATTTTTTACAAGTGCGAGTCCGAAAAAGTGTCCTAGAGGTTGAACTTTTTTACGATTTTTTGCACTCATGTTTAGAACAAAAAAATAACATCTCCCACAAAAAATTTGAATTTTTCGACAAAGGACGGATTAAATATGAATTTTTAACGCGCCTAAAATTTAAGACACGAAAACATCAAAACGTC
>Ga0099826_10000952_pt1 | contig 16064 bp, 10 predicted proteins | sample Mtrugardesep15_FD_76830 | JGI IMG/M metagenome (GOLD analysis project Ga0099826, IMG submission 76830) | Root nodule microbial communities of legume samples collected from California, USA - M. trunc garden sep15 | ecosystem: Host-associated > Plants > Roots > Nodule | place: USA: California... | reverse complement strand
CAAGCATCTTATAAGGGAGGGGAGTGTAAATTTTATTTTTCAAGGGAGGAAATTATATATTTTAACATAAGAGGGGAGGGGAGTATATTTCAAGCATCTTTGAGGGGAGGGGAGTGTAATTTACTCAAAATATAAATATAAAATTGCTAACAATAAATAAATACATAAGTGCAGGTGGATTTCATGGTATACGAGGGTCAAAGTTTGTCCAACATTTTACATCGATTTGATGAATCTGACTTGGGAATATCGCAATTCGAGGGACTAAGAATGGATGGATATGAGGTAATTGATGAAGATAACAACCACATTGGCCCAAGTTCTTCTAATTGCTCCATCACTCACCAAGAAGAAGCCACCAGCAACAACATCACCAAGAAGAACAAATCCAACAGATTCCTCCCTGGCATTGTCCTCTCTCTTGGAAGCAGAAGAAAAGGTGCTCCTCAAAGGGCCCCACTATCCTAAACTATTATTACTATTATTATTATTAAATTATAATAAAAATGGTAAATTTTTATTAATAATATATATTATTAATTATTTAGCATAAAGTTATTATGGCTAAATAAGAATGTTTAAATTATTATTTATGTCATCATATATGTGTATGAAAAAGAAAAAAAATACATGCTGAGGTAATGGTATTTGCATGCAAAGCTAGGATTTTCCATTATCATCTTGGGATGGCTGTTGAAACCACAAATTTTGTTTTGGATGCTATGGAAATAATATGGTTACGTATTGTTTTGGGATATATATATGTTGTATGGATAGAAAAGTTCAAATTGAGATGTATGTTTCATCGAAATTTTCGTTTATGCAATAAAGATTTATATATGATAACATGTTTTGTACATACAACTGTTCTCTAAGAAATTTAAACTTTGTTGTTGAGGTTATACGGTCAAATGTGTTAACAATACAAGTACAAAAGAGAAAATAACAAAAGACGGTTAGGGTTTTGTATTATATATGCATGAGTTGTCATTTTCTACTAGTATATTATACGGTCAAAATGTGTTAACAAGGATCTGATGAATAAATTAAATAACAAGCGTACTAAACCAGCAACATATTATACTAGTATATGTATATGGTCATTTTCATTTTTTTTCAGTAGTCCGGTGAAGTAAGATTTAAATTGAGGAATAATAACAAAAAGAGCATAGTTATCATTAATTAGTCTAACAGGTATGAGTTGTCATTTCAATTCAATGTGTTCTTTAATTTGCTCCTGTTAATGGCTTAGGGTAGGGTAGTCTTCAGAGTGCCCAGGGAATTCCAGTTTGGCTTAAAAAAAAGTAGAAAGAAAATTTATCTTGAATTAATGTTGAACTCAGAAAAATTGATTCTTATTATTGTTTCATGCAACTACAACCACAACCCTAAAAGATGAAATGAATTTTGGTTCTTGCATCTTTGTTTTCGGTTTTTGATTTTGGTTTTTGCATCCTTATTGATTCAAGAAACTACAACCCAAAAGATAAAATGAGTTTTGGCTTTCAAATATCCTGAGTTTGATGAATATATATATCTAAAAACCGAGAAAAAGAATTAGAGAATTGGTTATTCATCATGAACCAAGATTGCACCCATGATTTATTCTTCTCTAATTTGGGTTCCAACTATATTTTATTTCAAGAACACTAACGTAGCTAGAAAAATTACTGATAAAAGGGTAACATTGTACAAGTTTTATGAAGTAGATGACCATATGGTACAAAAAAACAAGAAAACAAACCTAAAAGATTAATTTAGTGCATACATCTAACATAAATGATCACAAAATATAATTTGCCTAAAAATTAGGTAGAGCACTCTAAATGCATGTTTGGTAGTAAGTCTTTCTTAGCGGAATAAAAGATAACAATGCCATGATGAACTTGTTAGAATCACACTAAACTACACCGTAATGTTCTAAAAACTTTAATTTTACAAAAGCTACAAAAGCGTGGTTTTATAAACCCATTGATGATATCAATTGTGTACTAAATAATATTTTTTTTATAATTCTACTATTTTATATTAATTATAAGCAAAAGTTAGTTAAAAAAATTGACGTACTTTGTCCAAAAAATGAACAAAATAAATTAATCACTTTTTTTTGACCTACTTTTGCTTTTATTTAAGGGCAAAGGAAATATTGGTACTATTTAGTTTTAGTTCAATTGGGATACATTAAAATGAAAAGAACTCAAAACGTCATCTTGGTGTCATCCAATTTCACACTAATATTAAATCATTCAAATTGATATCGAGAAGAATCAACCCAGAGATATTAAAGAAAAATACACTACAAAGTCTTAAATCAACACCGTCAAACCAACTCAATCGGGTTTACGACTAACTTTCTTAATTGTTTGATTTATTTAAATAAATCCTATATTTGTGTGGACAAACTTACTATCCATTTATTTATTTTTGTTATGGTTGGAACACAAACGAATCTTTTGTAGTCAAAGCATAAAGTTGAAAATTTTGCTGATGTGGAAATATGTGTTCCAGCTCATAAATTAACTAGAATTGAGATGACTAGCGTTGACCTGTCTCAATGGCATCGGAATGTAAACATAAAAGACGGCAGAGTAACGACGTATCTAAGCATAAAAAGCAGAAAACGTTGGTTGGGTGGGGGTGAGGGACGAAAATGAAAACATGCACGTACTAGTACTAGTATGTTTTCCAACATACATCTGAGAAGCTTCAAGGGACGAAAATGAAAACATGCATGTACTAGTACTAGTATGTTTTCCAACATATATAGCTGAGAAACTTCAAAATGCAAACTAGTTAGAGCATCTTCAAACTTCGGTGCTAAAATTAATATTTAAGTTTTACCTCATTTTTGGAGGTGCGGTTATGGTGCATAAGGAAATCTATATGCACCCTGCATAAATTTAGAAATGGTTTTTGTGAGTTATACTCCAAAACCATTAGATGTATTTAATGGTTTTCAGCAGGTGAAAAAAACTAAGGACCCGTTTCTGTGAGTTGTACACCAAAACCATTAGATGTACTTAATGGTTTCTGTGAGTTCTACTTCAAAACCATTTCTGGATTTATGCAGGGTACATAAGGATTTCCTTATGCGCCATAACCGCTGCCCATTTTTTGTAGTGGAAGTTTTACCTCATTTTAAGTGAGTAATAACCAACCACATTAATGTTTTGTTTTTTGTTTTTTTATAAATCCTCTTCAAAGGAGGTAATTATTTTTTAAGCATATATTGGACATTAATTTTGAATTTCATGGAGATTTAAGATATGTCTGATGTACATGATATGATAAAGACATGATATGATAAGGTGCTACATAAGAATAAGATATAATAGTGATAAGATAACTGAATGTTATTGGTGCGCACATAATAAAAAATAAGATAACATATTTATATCATTTCATGTTTTTGTGCCTACTTGATAGTGTGCCATGTTAAAACGTATATATTTAATTGACAAAATTATCTTTGTGAAATATATATACTATATTTAGAAGAAAAATGAACTTTCCATTTTTTTACAAACTTTTCATTTTTTTAATTAAAAAAAGAAAAAGTAATCAATAACTTCGTATAATTATAAAAAGGGTTAAATGTGTTTTTATCTTAAAATGTATCAAATTAAATTTGTCATTCACAAACGGCACTAAATTACTTTGATGTTGAGCCTCATTGATGGCGGTGATGACATTAGATGAGTCTGCTTCCACCTTTAGAGTAAGGAACAACATCTCTTTAGCAAACTCCATTCCCTTTAGCAAGGCCAATCCTTCAGCGACATTTGATTCAGGTAATACTGTCATGTACCAGCACCTCGCTGCAAACAACCACACCATTTGCGTCTCGAATCACTGTTGCTAGTCCCCAGTTACCCTTTGCATTTGGTCAGCTGCATCAACATTAAGCTTGTAAAAATCAGTTGTCGGATGTAGTCCTATTTAGGATCAATTATTGAAGTTTGTAAGAGCTTCGTTTCTAGTTTTCGTAGTATAGATTTTTGCCATATTCGTCGAGAGGCGAATCAAGTTGCTTGTTACTTAGCAAAATTTGCAATTTTAGCTTGTACTAATTTTGTTTGGGTTGAAGAAACTCCATTTTGTATTTATGCAGCTGTGGCTTTCGATTTACTGCCACCATCAGTTTAATTAAATCAGTCATTGCATTTAAAAAAAAAAGGTTAAATAAGTAAACAGTCCTTCTAAATTTATCAACATTTGATTTTAGTCCCCCTAAAAAATTTCTTCGGCTTTTGGTCCCTCCAAAAATTTTGATCTATGAAATTAGTCTTTTTTCTACATTGAGAACAGTGACTAATTTCATGGATGAAAATTTTTGGAGGAACCAAAAGCCTAAGGAAAATTTTAGGAGGATTAAAACCAAATGTTGGTATATTTAGGGGGACCATTTACTTATTTAACCCTATAAAAAAGGGCTAAATATGTTTTTGGTCCTTATAAATATGTCAATTTTTCATTTTAGTCCCTCTAAAAAATTTCTTCATCTTTTGGTCCCTAAAAAATTTTCCATCTTCACTTTTGGTCCCTCTTTTAAAGTAAACTCATGTAGAATTTATAGTTTTTAATAAAATTTTGCAGAAAATTCATAATATTATAACAATATATCTTCAAAAAAAATTAGATTTTTTTAACAAAACATGAATTTAATATGAATTTTATATTTTTCACTGTTAAAATTTCATATTTAATTTGTGTTTTTTTTTAAAATTCTAATTTTTTTTTACATTATTCTTCACATTTCTGCACAATTTCATCAAAAAATACAAAAATAAACTTAAAAATAGGGACCAAATATAGTAATTGAAAATTTTATAGAGACTAAAAGTTGAAAAAAAAAATTAGAAACATTAAAACGAAAATTTAATATATTTATAAGAACAAAAACATATTTAACCTAAAAATAATTACTTAGATGTTATGTAACAAAAAAAAAGTACTTATATGTTTGCCTTAGAAACTTTTTGCACGTTTGGGTTGGGTGGGATGAGGGACGAAAATGAAAACCTAGATGATATTAATGCACGTAGTACTATTAGTAAAAAAAAAAACAAAAAGGGACTACTGTAGTATGTTTTCCAACATAATTGAGAAACTTCAAAATGTAAACTAGTTAGAGCATCTTCAGACTTCAGTGCTAAAATTAATATTAAGTTTTACCTCATTTTCTTGGGGAAGTTTTTTACCTCGTTTTTAGTGAGTTATAACCAGCCACATTAATTTTTTGTATTTTTACTGGTCCTCATCAAAGGAGGTAATTATTCTTGAAACATATATTGGACATAATTTTGAACTTCGGTGGACGTTAGAGTTCGACTTAGAAGTTTTAACTCTTTCGTTAGATCGAATTCCATGTTAGTAACCATCCACTAAAACTGGTTGTATATTTGATTTTTTGCTTAAAGACAAGAAGATTTGGTTGTTAAAATGGTAAAAAAAATTCCTCCTACATAGGAAATCAAAGGCTGGAGATATAAGTGGCACAACTCATGCAATGGTTCAACTACTAACTGCACCACTGTAAAACTTGTAGTATATCAATAGCTAGGACTTTTGTTTCTATCTGTTGTTGTTTAAATCCATATGTTTGACTTGAATATGATTGTGTGATCGATCTAACATTAATGAATATTTGTTGATATGTTTTAGGTCATATGATGAGTTAATTATCTATATACTAGAACGATATTTCAATTTTTAGTTAAGGATAATCGGGTGGGCGAGCACCATTTGCGGGTGAGGTTTGATTTTTTTATGTTCTTTTGGCTCGTTCCTTTACGAAAATGATAGATTGGGTTATAGTATTTATGTATATATTTCAAAGAAAGTTTTGATGTTTAGTAAAAATGTTTTGGTTAAAATATTTTATTCTTTTATGGTCTCAAATTTATTTTTATTGCATTAATGATCTTATATTTAGTCAATCTATGGTTTTGCAAAGAAAAGTTTTAGGAAAAAAAAATAGGTTCTCTAGAGTCAACAACAAAGTGCGACATCCATCCATACTCACTCATTCTCATATCAAATGATTGCAATTCATTTGCATATCAGAGTCAAATCTTCCGACAAGCAAATTCAACACAGTATTAAATCCAGAACGAAGAATCCCTGAACAGTGATTCAAACTTAACTAGGTGTGGTCTTCTTAAATTCCACTTCTCATAATCTAAAACAAATACATAAATATTACACATAAATTAGCTAAATGATAAACCTCGTCAAAACATCACGTATCATTTGAATCACAAAATTAGATATTCCACATAAAATGTAAGCAATGGACAAAGCATTCCAACTCAATTTACAAATTGATCTCAAGTCTCAACCATTTCAGCAAAGAAAAACGTTATCTTTGTGGTACAGTCGAGCACACTAAAAATCTAATACACCAAATGTCAAAAGTTTCAGAAGAACATCAGAGTATCAAAACGAAACCACAATCAAACGCTAATTCCTACCACAAATTTGACGAACGCACACCACTCAGCATACTGCATGTACTTTTTTATATAAGATCAGCAACATTCATTGGCATCTCATCAATCTGGGTACTGTAATATTGCTCAATATCTCTCAAAATCTTGATATCATCGCTTTTAACAAAATTTATTGCAACACCCTGCAAAACCATGATTGGCCCAACTATAAGGAATGTATATCGAACAAAGAGCAGGAAACCAAATCAGAGTACTAAAAAGACATGGAAATCAATCGAGAACTCTCAAAATCCTCCAGTGTAAAACAGTTTCAGATATGAAAATTAGACTAACTACTTGAGTTAAGAAACCATTAAATACCTTTCGTCCAAAACGTCCAGAACGACCAATCCGATGAATGTAGAGCTCTCGATTATTTGGAAGGTCATAATTGATAACTAGAGAAACCTGAAAACAGAAGCAAATGCATGATCAATATCAAACGGATGTTAAGAAATTTTAATTTGTTTGGATTACTCAAAAACAAGACTAGTCAAATGGATGTTAAGAAATTTTAATTTGCTTGAATTACTTATAAACAAAAACATGTTACTATATTGGTGCATCCTTACACCCTACTCAAAAAAGACAAAACAGGGCACATAATTTTTACCACCACCAAATATTCAGCAAAGGAAAAGCATAGTTGCAGAATTAGAATCACAATGAGCAATTGGAACACTTATGCCCAACAATCTTGTATACTATATAAGTGTCAGTCTAAACAGTTGTGTTATTCCTAGTTGTGATAAGAACATCTGTCTACTTCTCTTCAGGCCAGCAGTTATTTTTAACACTTTCTGTTTGGGTGAGAATTTGAAAAACATGATTGATTTTAAACCAACTTGATTTTGAAAAATTGATAACGTTAACATTGAGTTTTAATTGACTGCAAGTTAATGTAAATCTTGTTGCAAATTTTTCAACCTAATGCAAAAGCACGTTTTTATCACATTTCTGGTCTGACCAGATATTTGGCAAGAAAATTATTATTGAATCAAAACAATCAAACATCTTTCTTTACTACATCAAATAGCAATTGACAGGAAACAAGATCAACTGACACCCTTCATCAGTAATCCAAACACATGCATTGAAACAGAACCACAACCTAAGCAACTGAAATAACATGGCTCATGGCATATTGGCAAAGCATTTCATAATACATGCAGTATCTTTACCAAATATTTAAGCGATGTAAATTCATCATATTTTAGAGGAACAAATAATAATAATAAAATGCACACTAGACAGATAACTTGCCTGTTGTACATCAAGTCCACGGGCCCAAACATCGGTTGTTATTAATACTCGGGTTGTTCCAGCACGGAATTCACCCATAATGGCATCTCTTTCTCTTTGAGGCATGTCACCATGCATAGCTGAGACAGTGAAATTATTGTTACGCATTTTTTCAGTTAACCAGTCCACCTGTTCCAAAGGGAATATATATTAAATAAATGTAATAATTATAATGATAAGATAAAAATTGTAAACTGATCAATATGTGCAAATAAAGAGTATAGAATCTAATAATCTACCATACTGATCCTTGATAATTTTCTTTTACCTTCCGCTTGGTGTTGCAGAATATAACAGCCTGAGTAATGGTGAGAGTATCATATAGATCACACAGAGTATCAAACTTCCATTCCTCCCTTTCAACCGCAACAAAAAATTGCTTGATGCCCTGTAATAAGGAGGCAGGGTTATTGTATCAATACCCAGTAAAAAATCAGAAAGCAGAGGGACGATAAAAGCAATTGCTTACCTCCAATGTCAATTCATCACGCTTTACAAGGATCCTCACAGGATCTGTCATAAACTTGTTTGTCATCTCCAGAATCTCATGAGGTAGCGTAGCAGAAATAAGGCAAACCTACACAGTATTAAAAAAATGATTCAGACACTACATAATTTTGGAAAGAATAAAGACAAGGCTGTTCCACAAATTTAAAACAACCATAACAAACATCACTTCAGTAACCGGGATCAAGGACCCTAAAGATGCATATAGTTAAGTTATAAAATGAGCTAAAATTTTAGGCAATTTGGGCGACATAAGTTTGAAAACCATATAAAGACAACATATTTATAAAAATCTGTATCAGAACCTTATCACTTCACTTAGGTTCTTCATTCAAGAACACAAATGAAATGGTTACTGCTATCGGCTTATATTATGAAAAAATAAACAGCTACATTGGTTGGTTGAAACATAACTTGACTCCATATGATGTCAGGTCACTAAATCCAATTATCAAACAGGAACACTACAAACCTCTTATATCCCTCCCTATTTGATAGCACATTTTGTCTGAATTGGAAATTGGTATGTCTAAAATCCAATATTCATACTATTTTTGTTTAATGTCACTGTAAATCATTAAGCCATTGTGAATTCTACTTACAAAAAACTAACTATCCCTGTCACCTTAGTTTGTTTTAAGCATATAATAAGATTTCAAATTGCAGAAATTCAACTCCAAACACAGAGATGAGGGCATCAAGGTAAAGAGAACCTGAAGATCCGGTGGGAGATATCTATACACATCATAAATCTGATCTTTAAACCCTCTGCTCAACATTTCATCAGATTCATCCTGTATTTGAAAAGAAAAATATGAGACAATCCTTGACACATGACGACAAAGAAGAATAAAACATACAATCAAGCATCAGAAAGTAGAAGCAATTAATCACCAGAACTAGCAACTTGATAGCCCTGGTGCGCAAAGTTCTCCTCTTTATCATGTCACAGACTCGGCCAGGAGTTCCAGATACGACATGAACTCCATGCTCAAGTTTTCTAATGTCTTCTCCCACACTTTTTCCTCCAATGCAAGCATGGGCTTGTATATTGATAAAATCCCCAATCGTCAATATAACCTTCTCAGTCTGTGAGGCCAGTTCTCTTGTCGGAGACACAATTAAAGCTTGCACTCTGTCAAGAAATAACAAAATAGGACACAAATTAATAAACAGATGCACTTTGTTCCAAGCAAACCACACATCATTAAGGTTATGCATATACCAAATGATTAAAAAAATCCCCAGAACAAAAAGTGAAAAACATCAAATTTTCATTTATAAATTAAAATAACTATATCAGAATAGCAACAGTAGTATATAGTTTATACAAAAAACGAACAATAATCATTTTATTACTTTCACTCTAACAATAATCATCAATTCCTACAACATTCACTTCAAAGTTTTTAAAAAAAAAAAAAAAATTCGAGTATCTCTAATGCAAGCTGCTTATTAAGTTATTAACCATTCATTAACAAACCAAACGCCAGTATTACATGCACCCATAACAAATCATGAATGTCTTGAAATATAAATCATTGACTTCCTCACTCAACTCTACACTCACTCTAGATGAGCCTAATCCAAAAATTTCCCCCTTGAAAACAGCCCATCCAAAACATACAAGGCCTGTTTGCATTGACTTATTTGAGCTTATGTACTGGTATAAGCATTTGTGAGACTGTTTGGGACATCTTATGGCAATGGCATATGACATGTTCATAAGCCGTTTTCAGCTTATTTTCATAATCTGTTTTCAGCTTATGTCCAGAAGCTCTCCAGCCACCAGCATAGCTTAAGAAAACAGCTTATAGCTTAAATAAAAACAGTTTGATTTTAATTTATTGTTTGTTATGAAAACAGGGCCCAAATCCCTCATTAAACTTTCTCTAATGTCTTCGTAATTCTTAAATCCACATAATCCAATATTACAAAAACACCAATACTAACTCAAAAACCCTAATTACCCTGAAAAACCCTAATCAACAAATACAACCTCAAATTACTCTCTACTTATACTTCTCTCTTATTGCTAATCCAAACACATTAACATCAAACAAACATAAATAGAACCTCAAAAACCCTAATTACCCTGAAAAACCCTAATCAACAAATACAACCTCAAATTACTCTCTACTTATACTTCTCTCTTATTGCTAATCCAAACACATTAACATCAAACGAACATAAATAGAACCTCAAAAACCCTAATTACGCTTAAACAACCCTAATAAAAAAAAATCAAAAACCCTAATTACACTGAAACAACCCTAATAAAAAAAATCACCCTCAAATTACTCCCTGATAATAATTTTTCACTTCCAATTGCTTATCTAAACAAATTAACATCAAACAAACACACCAATCGAACCTCAAAACCCTAATTACCCTAAAAAAAACCTAATCTTGAAATTCAATCTCAAATTAATCACTACTTAAAATTCTCTTTAAATTCCAAATCCAAACAAATTAACTAACACAACAAAAAATCAAAAACAAGATTGAAGAAACTCACTCTCTGACGGAGGTATCAACAACTTGACAAACCGTCAAGGCAATCATCGAAGTCTTTCCAGTACCAGATTGCGCCTGAGCAATAACATCCCTTCCCTGAATAATCGGTGCAACCGCACGCTGTTGAATCGCAGACGGTTTCTCAAATCCGTAATTGTAGATTCCACGAAGCAGATCGTCTTTTATCCCCATCTCTTCGAAGCTTCCGATTGCTTTCACGCCTTCGGTTGTCTCGAAATCCATGTCCTCGTTCGCCGTAACCGTTCGTCGGCGATTCGCCGGAACCACAGAAGCTGTCGCCATCGCCGCCGAGATGAAGGAAGAAGGTTCGAGTTTTTTTTTGTGTTTGCCCTAGAAAGTAGAATAAGCTACACCTTACGTTTTGCGAGCTAAAAAGCCTTTTGCTCATTTATTTATACTATATATTTGATTTATTTTTCTTTATTTATTTTAAATTTTATTTATTTACATTGTAACAACAAAAAATAAGATAAAATTTCTCTACTATCCTTATTTTAATTAGGGAAATGTTAACGAGTGACCTTGAACATTTGTTAAAAAGTTTAAAGAATAAATTTTGTTATGGAAACAATGCATTCAACGCATTGGAAATTTAAAAACTAATTTTATCCACATAAATTTTGTAAATTACTTCTATTTTTAAATTCTTAACTAGTGTCCTAAGGGCATGAGTTAACAAGACCTTTTTATTTTTTTTCTCAAAAAAGTATTTTATCTTTTTTCTTAAAAAACAAATTGTAACAAAAAATAAGTATTTTATCTTCTTTTTTTCACATTCAAAACATTTACATCTTAAAAAGTGTACATGTTAGTTCTACGTCTAATTTCATTTATTTTATTAAAAAAAATATTGGTGCTTTGCCCCGTATGATTATTGGTAATTGTTTTAATTATAAATAATTTTTCTCGTTAAAAAATTGAGAAAAAAAATATTCATCTTTGTCCTCATATATTCATCATCTTAACCATTATTATCTTCAATCTTCGTTGTCATCAAATTCATAAAATTCAAATTAAAACACGGGTGTCTCAAGTCAAAACCTAGAAAATATAAACCCTAATTATCATATGTGGCAAACCGGTCAAGGTTTTTTAATGAAAATGAAAGAAATGACTAACTTGCAAACGTTACAAGAGATAAGGGACTTGAACAGAACTAAAAAAAGACAAATGACTCAAGTGTTACAAATAAATAACATAATTGATTTTCTCAACAAAAAAAAACATAATTGACATCTAGAGCAATTTTGCTAAAACAATATTAATTATATATGAATTTAATTTAGGACCTGTTTGGTACAAATTAAGATTAAAAGTGATTTTGACATTGAATAACTTAGAGATTTTATAAATAAAAAAAATAAATAATTTATTTTGTGTTTGTTTATCCTAATTAAAATCACTTTTTAAAAGAAAGATTAGTTTGTTTGGATACAACTATATAAAAAATGATATTTTGTTACAAATATACCTCAATCTTTTGACCCCTATTTTCACTCTCCCCTATAAAAACCAAACGAGCCACAATCAAGGCCGGAGCCAGGAATTTAAAGTTAGGGGGACTGAATACAAAAAACATAATTTGATTAAAAGAATAATTGTTTAAATATAAAAGTTACATAAGAAACCCTAAACTAATATTTTCTATTTTGTTAAAGAAACTAATTACTATATTTAGTATGAGATACATTAATCAGTAAATATATTTAACATACAAAAAAGTAAAAAATAAAATAGTAGTGTATATGTTGTAGGGTTAAATATGTTGTTAGTCCCTACAAAATTATACATTTTTAAGTTTAGTCCCTCAAAAAAATTTGTTCAATTTTAGTCCTTATTTACATTTAATGGACTATTTTGAGGACTAAATAATTCGTTTGACTATTCTTATAGAGTGCAATAATATAATATGGAAGATTAAACTTATACTTAAAATTTAACATGGACTAAACTTAAAATCTCGTAATTTTGTAAAAACCAAAAACATATTTAACCATATATTTTGTATGTAACTTTGAAATTTATTTTAAAAGGAGAACTTGAAAATGAAAAACGTATTTCTATGGACACACAAAAAATACAGTCAACTAACCAAACAAATAAGGTCAAATGTTTAACGAGTTTCACCAAAGGATAAATTGTTCAGGAGGACCTGAGTTTTGATTCTTGAGTGGAACAAATCTTGTCCAGTTACTTACCTCCTGATCGGACACTAGATTACCATGACCCATTTACCATGAGAAATAGAGGGTTAACACAAAAAATAAATGAGATATATCATTATGGTTAATTTTAATTAAAATGCGTTGTCGAAATGGTTGTATCGATATATTTTACGAAATACGAGATAATTTAAAATGATACGAAGTATAAAATTAATAATATTAATTGTCAATTAATCTAATAACATGATAACATTTTTTGACTGAAAAAATATACATTTTAATTAGATTAATTGGGGGAGACATAACCTAATTATCCTTAATGAAACATTTTAAAATATTATATTTCTAGTGTATAAAAAAAATTATTGAAAATATGGGGGACCACGACCCTATTGGCCCCCAGTACCTCTGCCACTGGCCACAACATTAGGATGGAATTCCAAATATGGAATTCCTTCATTCATTTAACTACCTCCTTCTCAGGAATCAAAGATACAAAAGTACCATTAATTTCCTCAATTCTCAAAGGCTCCTCAAAAAAACTTTGTAATAAGATTAAAAAAAATCATCTCTAATAATATTCCAATGACACTTAAAGAATGTTTTCTGGAGGACATTAGGTCCAAGAGCTTTATAATTCCCAAATTATTTCACTATTAAATGCATTTCTTTACGAGCAACATTCTTATTTATATTTTCTATCATCTCATCATTAATAAGATGAAAGACTCACCTAACGTCGAAAATAGAATTTTTTTTTTTATCACCATCAAACATCTTCTTATAGTAATTAGTTACTAATCTTCTACTTTTACCTTATCATAATATCTCCAAATTAAGTGATTCTCTCTACTATTGCGTTGATCTTCATTAATAGTCATATTCTCATTTGTGTTGTTTAAATAAGCATAATCGAAAAATAATCACTTTTCCGCTGCACCATCTTTATAAAATATAAAATTGTGTATCTATTCACCCTATATGTAGATACATTTGTGCAATTGCATAACGATCCAACATTAGTGTGCATCTTGTTGCCAGTTAAATTTCATAAATAATTCATGACAACTTCATTTGTTCACGTTTCATCAAGTACATGCCACATCAATAAAGTTAACATCCATATGGAGTAAACTGATACAAGGACTAGTTTGGATTCAATTTGTTATATTAGAGGATTAAAGTGTCGTTTTTTTAAGTTATAAGACTAACTTACAAGTGTTGTGAAAAAAAAAGACTATCTTGCAAGTTACAATTGAGTCAAAAACGAACTAGCTTACCATAAAAAAATAAATGAAGTTACCACAATGATATTTAACCCGGTTTTTTAAGAATCCATGTTTTTTTTATGCTAACTCTCCATCAATATTAAGTCGTAATTTAATATTATTATGAGAAACCGATAGGAGTTACAACATATATAGTTCTTAATGTTATTATGTTTTACTTTGTATGGGTAGTAAATTTAGCCTCAGTTAAAAAAAAAAAAAACTCAAAAGTACTCAATTTAGTCCACTATTTAATCAAATGTTTAGACGAATATCTTCATCCAACAAGTAAACAAATAATACAACACATTGTTTTTAAAAAAATCTCATGGCTAGATCAAGCATTTATATTGTTTTGATGGCAGTTTTTTTTACTACAACAATAGCTAGACTCACTACTGAACAAAAGTATTTGCATAATTGTGCAGCAAATGTTGGAGAGAAATGTGGTAAACAATTTTATAACAAAATATTCACTCATGATAAGACTATAATTACTAGAGATTGTTGTTCCAAAATTCTTCAAACAGGTTATTCTTGTCACAACAAAATGACTGTATATATTCTGAAAGCTGATCCAAAATTTGAAAATGTTGATCGAAATGATTATCTTACCAAGAGCGATCATATTTTTCAGAAGTGCAATCGTGGTGTTGCTGAACCTGAAAACCAAGAATTTCTAGCTAATTGCGTAGAAAAAATAGGCACTCACTGTGAAGAAGAAGTATTAAGCAAACTGACTCATGATAAGAACATAACTAAACATTGTTGCAAAAAGCTCGTGAAAACAGGTGAAAAATGTCATACCAGTATGGTGAAGGCTTTGATTCGTACACCAACAATGAGGAATATTGTTGCAGATCAATTTCTAAAGAAAAACAAGAAAATATTTGATGATTGTAAACATATAGGATAAAAAGTCTTTACGTGAAAGTAACTATATTATTCACAATGGAAAAAATTGTTCATTGGAGAACATGAGAAAACTAAATGTAAACCACATTTTTTAATTGTTCCATGCCAATAAAAACCTTTCCTCTGTCATTTTCATGTTTAAGATATTGCATTTGAGCAAAATTATTCCTATATTTCATTATTATTTTAGTTTTCATGACAACCTGGGAGAAGATTAAGATCAGCTAGAACCATTGGGGAATAAGGATTGGGTTCATTGGAGATCAAGATTAAAGACAATGTGGAGCATCCCTGTAAGAGGGTCCTTGATAAATGGCAATCTAAAACCCCACTTGACTGATGTGGCAGAACCTCATTGGAGAAAGAACGATTGTTTGCCCAACGAACAAGGAACTCATTCGACGAAGCACCAACTCCATAACTTAATCAAAATTGATTATAATTGCTTAAGGATACATCTAAGAGACTTTCAATGTTAAAGCACACAAGCAAGAGACTTATAAATGTTAAATCACAACTAAAAGAGACTTCTATAATCTAACTTAATCAAATAAAAGATTGTTTGATTTTTACCCTTGATATACAATCAGAGGTGTAAACAATTACAAAAAATAATATACTCTTAAGAATTAGAATTTCTAAGATATGAACTTAGTAAGAAATTCTTAAGTGTATATGCGCTTTTAAATTTGACAGAGTAAGAGCACAATTAAAATTGCAGAGTCTTTTTTTTTGTTCTTCAAGTCTTCAGCTCCTTATATAGGTAAGGATTAGAGAGACGTTGAGGAGGTGTTAACACATTAAGAGTCGTTGAAAATCATCAAATCAAAAACGTTAGAATGTTGCCTGATATGGTTAATGTCGTTTGAAAAGACATT
>Ga0099826_10000951_pt1 | contig 16080 bp, 6 predicted proteins | sample Mtrugardesep15_FD_76830 | JGI IMG/M metagenome (GOLD analysis project Ga0099826, IMG submission 76830) | Root nodule microbial communities of legume samples collected from California, USA - M. trunc garden sep15 | ecosystem: Host-associated > Plants > Roots > Nodule | place: USA: California... | reverse complement strand
CATTTTTTTGCTTCAAGTTGTCGGCAGTTTGGCTTCAATTGCAAATCTCTTGCTGAAACGAAGAGCGATGAAAATGAAACAGACGGAGCACTTGCAAAAATACTTGAAATGCTCAAGGAAGTCCACTGCACGTTCTTTGATGTGAGCCACTTGTTATCATCTCATATCCTGATAAAAAATTCGGTTATTTTAGATATATTGCTGAAGTTGTGTGCTCTGGAACTTTTTGTAGAAACTTCAAGGAGATCTTGTTGATCGAGATGTGAGACAGGTAGTTTTCTTGATGATATTTGTCTGTCTTTTGTAGTTCTAGCATTTTGAAATGGAAATATTTAGCTAATTTATCCCCCTAGTTTGAAATTCTTATAATATGGCTCCTACAATTTTTTCATTTTTTCCAGGTTTTATCATCAGTTAGAGGGAAAATCTTAAGCGGGTGTGTGATTATTTTCAGCCGTATTAATCATGGTGCATTACCAACTCTCAAGAGGATTGCAGAGCAAATGGGAGCTACCTGTTTGATGGAACTTGACCCCACTGTGACACATGTGGTTGCTACTGATGCTGGAACTGAGAAGTCTCGGTGGGCAGTTAAAGAAAAGAAGTTTTTGGTTCATCCCCGCTGGATAGAGGCTGCAAATTACTTTTGGCAAAAGCAACCAGAGGAGAACTTTGTTGTAAAAAAGACCACTAATCCGTTGTAGTATAGCACTGCTCAATTGGAGACAAATCAAAAGCTTCTTTTAACTTCTCTTGGTAGAAGCATCGCGAGGATAGTTTAACTTTTTGCTTGTTTTCGTTGCTCCACATGTTTTTTGCCTTTCCCTCATTCCAACAAAAATTTAGTCATTCATGATAATTTTTGAGTTTATGAAACAAAAGAAGTGGAAGGTTTATAATGATATTGCAATTATAACATGTATAGTAATTTTTGGTTCTTATTGTTTTGTTGTACTCACATGTATCCAGTATATCCCTCTCCAACTGCTAATCGTGGTTGGGAAAATCAACGGACAAAGTGTTGCATATGAATTAGAATTCTGCTATTTACCTAAACGGTTTTGCTCATTTTTAAAGTAAATGTTTAAAATACCCATACGTATGTTAACTCATGTTAGTGTAAATGACAAATTAAGTTAACATACGCTGCGTGAGTTAACTCGCGCCAAAAAATACGCTGAAATTCCAGCGTGAGTTAACTCACGATGGTTTCTTTCATCCATATTTCACATTTTAAGTATCATTTACGTGTGGTGATTTATAATAAGGATATGTGATCTGTGTTGTCCATAGTATGTATATGTATAAAAGGTGGATATGTATAAAAAGTGGACTCCACACAAATAAATGCATTGTGTTGTCCATACTTCTGTATGATTTTTGTCTACAAGATCCCACACGTTATTGGACATTAATTATTGCAACACTTGCAATGTTTCTTTTTTTGCACTGCTTCTCATGTTTTTTTCGTTGTGTTTTTTTTTGCGTGAGTTAACTCACGCACGTAGCGTATATTAACTTACGTTGACATTTGCACTAGCGTGAGTTAACATGCGTAAGGGTATTTTAGACATTTACTTTGAGAATGAGCGAAACTATTTGGGTAAAGAGCAGGATTCTATGAATTTTGATCTTTATAATATGAATCTTCCAAATTTAGCCCATAAAATTTCAGTCCCTTCTATGTTTTAGTCTCTAACATAATTTTCATCCAATAGAAGTGATGTGGTAAATAGAGATATGTGCTTTTTATGAGGATGAAAAACTTATTTAACCCTTATATTTATAATATTCTTTGACATGCACACCCAATGGGTTGTTTTAAAAATACATGTTCAAGAATCTTGATGATAATTGAACATCAAACTATTTTTATATATGAATTCATATAGACAAAAATAATAAAGTAGGGTGGAAGTGGTTTTTGGCTAAGTGCCCTAGTTCTTACTCTTTTCATGAGTGAAGATGCAGCCCGTCCTTTGTTGGCAGCGGTAGGGTGTTTGGGCTTGTATGGAGGGTTGGGTGGGGTTCTTTGCCTTCTCCCCTCTGGCCGGCCTCCTGGTTGTTCATTTGTCTCTCGTTTTCTGTTTCTGCAGGTGTTGTGTTGGTTGTTGGTTTCTACTGTTTTCGTGTGTTTTTTAGGAGTTTTTCTTTTGTTTTTGCTTTTGGTGTGGCGTGAGCCTTCCCATGAGCGCCCTACCCGCCCTTCTTGTTGGGTTAGGGGTCGTTCTTGGGTATCTTTTGTGAGCGTCTATTGTTGGCTCTTTTAGTGTATTTGTATAGTTATCTTCATATATATTTGTCATTCAAAAAAAAAAAAGTATATTTGTACATGTAAAAAAAAGTATATTTAATACAATATTTTTAATACATTTATAAAAATGTATCGATAGATGTACTTTTGATTCTCCAAAATTTCATAAAGCTTGATTCGTTTTTAGTCTCTCATTTTAAATATGGCGTGTTTCCATCCCCAACTTTTGAAATTTGTCATTTTTTATTGTTGAATTTCAGTTTTAATCCACTTTGATGTTTGCCAAGGAGATCATAAATGACATATTTTAAATATGTCATGTAGGAACACACACACACGCTCGTAACTGCGTTTTTATAGTGTTCTAAACCCGAATGTTTGATGAGGAAAAGTAACCGGATTCAACATCGTCGCCGTTGATGGGAACTCTATGACAGTCCACCAAATACCGAGAAAAAGATATTGCATGACATTCATGACGGGAGGAATTCCACTTTAAATCTAGTAATCTACTAGTCACCAAAGCATTTCCTTTGTGGAGAAAAGACTTTGAAATGATATTTAGCAGGCAGCAGCTGTATTGAAGCTCTGAAGCATGGCCTGCATGGGTACTCCTAAAATGTTAAGGTACCCGTACCGAGCACGTACCAGTACTGGGTAAGCGTGTGTTATTCATACGTATGTAGCCATCCATACTCATTTCATTTTTACTTGGTTGATTCACAATGGTGGATATAAATATAACAAAAATGTGCAAGTTGTGGAAAAATAGTAGAAATCATTATTTTTAATGTATTTCAACTCTTTTCCTTGCTTTTGATAAAAAAGTAAATACGTGAAGCATGACGATAGATGTGCAGTTAAACTTGTGGTTAAATACAAATAGTATTATATTATTTTTATTATAATTGGATTTTTCTTCTTCTAATTTTTACAACAAGAGTAGTAATTCATTCAAAAAAATAATGTTTTGGATGTTTTTTTTATCAAGAATGTTTTGGTTATTTTATATTAATGTAATTGTTCCTTTGTTTTTTAAAATTTACCTTATTTCCTATCCATCATAGATTGAAATTATTGCCTCAAAGGTCTCAAACCACTCTTCAAAGATGAGTTTGTTTTGTAGTCATCCTAGAAGAGACATGAATGCAATATCTTGCAATGACACCAAAAGTCTGTGGCATACCTCAACAAATCTTAAGCAATGTTAAGAATCAAAGTTCTTATTGAGCTTGTTATGCACTAATTTGCAGAATTTGTTGTTTGTTATATTGGAACTTTATTATATGCAAGGTTTAGTGACTTTAAGCAAGCATCTGAAACTGGAATAGTTACTAAGGACAATTTTCTACTATTGTTTGGACATATCTCAATCGAAGCTATCCGAGGAAGCTAAAACATATCATATTTTGGACATATCTCAATCGAAGCTATTCAATGGTAAGATGCAGGAGCCTTCCATTTCCATAACCATTGACTGTCAATGAAGTGGTACCAATTTTACGGCATGTGACAGTGTTAGAGTCCAGAAAAGGAGAACTCAAACAATGACTCAAGTTTTTATTCAACGAAGAGGCAGAAGCTAGATGGCCGGAGGATTATTTATCGATAGCTTTAATGGGGCGGAGTAATAATGTTATGATCCAAAATAATACATGAGAGAAGTGACAATTGATCATAAAACCAATCAAGCAAAGAGTGGCAAATAGATATTCTCTAAGAGAAAATATTCTTTGTATTGTGCATAAATAGGACAATGATTGGTAATTGATGGAAATTCTCTAAGAGAAAATATTATTTGTATTGTGCATAAATAGATATTCTCTAATAGCTTGTTTGGTTGTGTGTCTCCCGCCATAAATGTATGTCGACACGCATTTACACCTTAACTTCTAAGAAGCTAGAAAACCAAGCTTATGTGTTACCGTAAATTTTACAAACGTGGCGTCAACCAAATACACGAATTACTTGTACTCACCCTTTTCTTCTTTTTCTTTCTAGCACTATTTCTTCTTTCTCGTAAATTGATTATGTACCAAGGATAATCGTTATACTCTTCCATTTCATTGATTTTCGTTACATTTTGGTCCCCTAACTCTCCAATAAACCATTTATGTTAAATTTTGTGGAAAATGTTTGCATTTTTCATCATCTTCGTCATCAAACCCATAACAATTCTCCACCTTCGTTGTCAAACCTAGAAGAAGAAAAAATAACTCAAAATCTAAATCGAGAAACACAAACTTGACACCCTACATCTTCTTTAATTTCGAAAAGTACAGTCTGATTGACAATACAGACAAAAATCTTCTTTTTTTTTTTAAGGAAATTAAAGGGGTTTGTAGATATGAACCTTAAAATTAGTTATGAAATCAATATAAAATCTCGTAAATAGTTGAGGAAGTGTATATCGAATTTAGGCCTATCAATTAATGGTATTACAACAACTCATAATACAACAATACAATAAACAACCTAACCTAAAATTACAACTTTTTAATTTCTTGTTCAATTTTGAAAATTTAATTTAATTTATTATTTCAATGTGATGATAATATAACTACGATCAATTTAATTTAATACATATAGCAATATTTTATAAATTTAAAACAATATACTTTTTGAGACAATTATTAATAATGTATAAATCATATTCTTATTTTACTTTTTGTGTGTGAAAGGAATCTTATTTTGCTTTTTTTTTATTTGATTTTTTTTGAAGAAACCGTTTTTTTTCTTTTGATTTTTTTTAGAAACCAAATTAACCCATCAAATTAACATCGAAGAGAGTCAAACTTAGACATTAAAAGAAGCACATTTCAATAAACAAATACCATCAACCAACCTAAATGAGTTTTTATTATTATTTATATTCAATTATTATTTTAATGGGAGAGTTGTATAAGTGCAGTTAGTTTAGTCTTATATACATATTTTAGAATTTATTTTAACTACCAAACTTATCTATTAACAATATAATACAGATAACTATGATTTTGTTAAGAGTAAACATTTTTACATATATTTAAATTCAAAACTCCACAAAAATGATCAAATAATATCTGTGAGTTTTAACGATAGTTGTCACTTTGTCTATAAATAAAAAGTATAATAATATACAAATTTAATTATGTATAAATTAATTATTAAAATACACAAAAAGGTTAATTATGTGAATGCACAAGTATTTTGCTAGTTAAAATAATAATACATAAAACATATCTCTCTCAACTTCATCTTGAATCGAACTATAAAAATATAGTTGCCTATAAACTCAAGTGAAAGATTTATCGCCCACATAATAACTCGAGTGTTGTTTCTTTAAAAAAAAAATAACTCGAGTGTTTTGCCCTATCCAATTTATGAAAAAAGATAGTGGAATCTATGAAATTTTAAATAGTGTATTTTTTTTTACAGAAATATTTTAAATAGTGTATTAGAATTTAGAGAAAGTATAGTTTGGATGCAATAGGAAGCAATTAGACAGCAACATACAATCCACTAGTACGGTTTGTCTCTGACTACCACACGTGATTTATGTAGGGTAGGTTACTTTGTATTTTGTTGCATGAATTAAGAAATGATTCAAATGAATGAATCATAATAAAATGATCTTTTCCTACCGTTGTGATTATTTTCTTACCTGTTCTGTCTTGTATGGCGATTCAGTCTATCATCGTATTGGTTGTCTTTTGCTATAACAGATTAACATTAACGGTTACTTACGGTAGTAGTAAGATTATTTTTAATTTTTATTCATGAAAATAGTAAGATTTTTTTTTTGTTTATTTGAAGGAAGTAAGATTATTTTTGTGCATGTGTTTTTGTAACGGCACTATTGAAGTAAATGAAGTACTCTCTGTTAATGATGAGTATGCAACCTTGACCACCACTGTTCATTCAAGATGCCAGCTACGCATAGCAAATATTGTTTTTTTTTAAATTAATAAATATTTAATTTGTATAATTCACATGTTTTAACTCAACCAAAAAAAATGTCATAATTGTTAGGTTAGACACCATAACATGATCGAAATTTGAACCAAGATTCTTCAAATTATGTTTGAGTTTTCAATAGTTTTCATATCACTCAATCATGTCAACTTTAAACTCGATACACGGCATCAACATAATTTGATCGATGAATGTATACAAATATTTTAAATAGTTGATGCATGAATATTAATCTCATTAATCAATTACTCCCATGGTTTGTAATTTTAAAAATTTCACAAACAATTTTTATCTCTAAATATAAGATGCTTTTAAAAAAATTCATCCTTAAAATAAAAATCCTTTAAACTAATGATTTATGTACAAAAATGTCTTTATTTATTTTATGATTGAGAAACGTAATTTTTTTGTTTCTTATGATATTATTAATTATAAAGATAATTGTGAACTATTGACGAATTTTGATCTTCTACGATGACATTACTGTCGGATGAACTTCTTTTGTTTGATAAAACATCTAATTAAATCTCAAGCATTGAGGAGAAAGACATAATTTTAAGGGATGAGATTAAAGCGAAAGAATATCTAATAAAAATCTCATAGGCAGTCATTTCTCTCTTTTTTTAAGCAAAATAGAAAATATATTATATTAAATAAAAAGAAAAATGTACAAAGACTAAGGGACATTAGACCTAACCCAGGAATAACCCAAATGGGAATACACCGTGATAAATCAGTCCAAGTGGATCAACTCTAAACTATCCTAACAAAGATTCAATGATCATAGGCGCAACTCAGCGAACCCACTTACGGGATCGAAACCAAGTTACAAAAAGTATGAAAAGCAAACATTGCAGAGAACAGTTAAAGTCTTCAAATGGTGAATGGATCGACATCCAACGCGGTGTCAACATCCAAGTGTCGACAACTCCTTGATCGACAACAATCATAAAGAGCTCTTTTGAACAATACAACGCGTAAGAACTCAGATTGAGGGATGAGTTCAATATGTCAATAACCTGACCCTTTTGGGTTAAACGAACCACACCCCTTATTGGGTTTTGAATCAGACGCTGCCCTTTCAAATTATAGAACCAGACCCATTTCGGGTTTACGAATCCAATCACCGCAAAAAAAGGCCACGTCTAATCCCACCCAGTCTCTAACCAACAGAAACAAAAAACTACACATCCAGAAAAGCAAACCGAACCAACAAGCCACAAACACGCCAACAACAACAACCGGTAGCACTAACACCACTGTTGACCCCATCATAACCTGACAAAAAGCACAAAAAACCACCAACCGATACCACTGAATCTCATGCAAAAACCCACGACAAATTGAGCGAAACTCAAACCCAAACACACATTAGCTTTGAAACGCAGCCAATAGCAACAATAACTCAAATCCATGACAAACTACTCACACCTACCAAAGGAGGCTCACACCTTATATTGGAGAAGAGCTTCCCCAACTATGTGTTCACCATCCAATTTGTTTCTTGCAAACAACGAAGATCCGAAGGAAGGACAACAAAGGAAGATTACACAAAACGGATAATAGTCATTGGAAGGAAGAAATCATAAAAAACAGAACGCCGATTGACGGGAGGAACAAAACGCGGCGGCACGACACCGTCGACAAAGAGGCGACATAACCACGAGGAAGACTACATCACCAACCATCAGATCCTCATCTGGACACAGATAGGTATGTATTTGGGGGGTGAAAAAGGCTGAAGGAGGCGATGTTTTCTAGAGAGAAGGACGAGGTTACCGTTTTTTAGAGAGAAAGACCCCACATTAACAATTTTTATTCGAGGACAAGGCTTTCCATTCTCAAAACCAACATATATTTCATACTAATTAATTTGATTTTATTTTTTTAAAAAACAAATTAACCCATCAAAATTGATACCAATAAGAATCAAATTAGTGATCTTAAGAGAATGACACTCTATTTTTTCATATCAATATATTACTAAATATTTTTCATTATGTGTTATTTTTAAAAGTTTCTATAACCTATAATAAAGATAAATAGAAAATGCAGAAAAAAATACTTGATTGAGATTAGTCACTCGTTGTGATTCTACCTAAATTGATAGATTGCACCAAAGGACATTCAACTTACACACACAAAAAAGGATTCAACTTACACACACAAAAAAGGACAGGAGGGAGCAATGATTTAATTTAATAATGAATTCAAATGATCAAAAATGAAAATGTAATCCAAGGGTTAAAAAGAGAGTGGCGCGGTTTATCAATTTTTAGGAAGTTTTGGCGGGTGAAGATAAAATTGGGAGAATGAAAAGGGTATAATAGTCAATTTAACATTGTACGATTTAGGGTTTTGAGTATCCCATTTATAAAGGTCTGGTGTTTTTAGATCTGCTGCGGCTGTGGTGCGTGCGCGTGTGTTTTCTGCCTCTCTCACTCCTCTTTCTCTCTCTCTCTCTCTCTCTCTCTCTCTCTACACTATCACTTCATCATCACCATCATCATCATCATTCTCTTGATCTTCTTCTCATTCTTGCATGTTTGATCTTTCATTTTGATTCATCCAATCTTGTTTCTGTGATCAGAATCAAAATCAGAATCGAAAATGGTGGTTGATCACAGTGATAAGGTAAGTGTTATTGTTGATCACTTAATTAATTAACCTAATCACACACTTCCCTTCAATCATTTATGATTTATAACTTCAAATCACTAATCAATCATTTTTCATTTTCAGGTATCAGAAGGTGAAGATTCAAACCCTAACGCCGCCGTTTCATCAGACAACAACAATCCTAAGAAAACCTGTGCTGATTGCGGAACTTCCAAAACTCCTCTATGGCGTGGTGGTCCTGCTGGTCCAAAGGTAATTAACGCTAATCAATTGATTTGATAATTGATCACACTAATTTTGTTGTTGATCTGATCTAATATGTGATTAATCATGCAGTCACTGTGCAATGCTTGCGGGATCAGGAGCAGGAAGAAGAAGAGAGCAATATTAGGGATAAGCAAAGGAAACAACGAAGAAGGAATCAGAAAGGGGAAAAAGAGTAACAGTGGCGGCGGTGGAAGCAAAGTTGGTGATAATTTGAACATGAAGCAGAGATTATTGAATTTAGGGAAAGAAGTTTTTATGAATCGATCACATTGGAAGAAATTGGGAGAAGATGAACAAGCTGCTGTGTTGTTGATGTCTCTTTCTTATGGATCTGTTTATGCCTAAATTATAAACCCTAATAAATTATTGTCTTATCTTTTTTATTTTATTTTAGAATTTACTAGATTATTGTTTTAGGATCCAATCCAAATCCAAATCAGTGTATGAATGAGCCTAACCTTTTCATAAGTGTAAATTTTTATTTTCTGCTACTGATTATTGTTGCGAGTGTGTTGTTATCAACCGTTGTAAGAAATGAATGAATGAATTTCGGTTCAATTTTGGTTCTATGAAATACTCGTTCTCTCTATTTAGTATTTTTTTTGTTTCATTTTCTAGCAGTGTCCTTATCTTTACAAAATTATTACTATGAATCTATGATATGTCGGCGGCTTGAAAAGATCGTGTGAAATATCTAATAAAATTAATAAAAAAAATGATTTGGATTCTGAATTTTCTTATTCGATTTGGTATCTAGTATTTTTTGTTGGCGTTAATTGTTTTCAATTTCAGTTTCAATCCTCAAATGCGATCAAATAAATGAAGCACAAGGTTGTATCATGTGAGATTTTGTGTCATCTATATCTTCTATCAGAACTTTAATTAGGTGAAGCTTACACGAATCCATTTTGTATGCCAAGTTTAAAGGCTGGGTGTCGTTTCATGATCAAGTTAATTTATTGTATCAATCTATAATTGAATTATTCCCCTTTTTGCGTAGTGTGGATTCAATTTGAATGACTCAATTATTAGTATTTATTTCAAAAAAGTGTAGTGGGTGGCAAAAGTTAAACGAAACTTTGAAAGAAGAGGGAATGTGAAATTCATAGTTCCCGCTAGTTTGACTCTTGAAAACATTGAAAAGCAATGGGAATCACGAATTCGGATTCACACTGTCTTCTGTCATGCCTAGTCATGTTTATAGTCCATCCCCCCCTCAACACCACATATGTCTTACTTGAAGAACTTTCAATATCATATAAAAAAAAAAAGTTACCATTACACCTATTATAAACTCTGAGTGAAAAAATTAGAGATGTGATGCGATAAATTTGATACGTTGGTGATATAGTGGGACGAGATAGAGAAAATAAAATGTTAAAATATAAGATGTTATATTAAAATTGGCTCATGTGATTGATAGGTAGATTATTGAATTTTCCTTTGAGAGAGCAAAAGGGATATTAAATACTTCAAAATGAAGTTAGTATATAAGTATATAAAGGTCTTACTCGATTGAAATTAATTGACTCTTGAATTGAATAGTTCGACTATCTAAATGAGTTTTGCTATATAATGGATCTAAATTGAAAATGTTTCACAATGACATGAATTTTCTTTTAGAGCAGTTTACTGAATTTTGTAGGAAACAATGTAAAATACTTAGTGGATGTCCACTTTTAAAAACCGAGTCACTCAAGGATTTCTAGTGTGGCGTTGTAGTCCGGAGAACTTAGTTTGAGGTGGAGTGTTTCACTAGTGAGAATCGAATAAGACAATCAACAATGGCTCTTGGCTATCTCTTCATGGACAGAGGAAATTAGGGATATTGTTGCACCAAAGCGGTACGACTATGGAGATCTTGTATTGTGCAGGACTTGGAACCAGATATCTTCGGGGAAGCACTTGAAAGCAAAGGAAGTAAAGACTTGTTTATGGCAGTGAATGAGGAAGACCAAACTTGAAAACTTCTAGAACCACCTGAAAAGCCAATCGTAGTTTGATGCAAGTGAATCTTCAAGAGGACATAGGATATTCCAAGGGTTGAATAATTAAAGGTAAAACTTGTGTGCCATAAAGTGTAGTTGGATGCAAGTATAGTCAAAAATGGCTAAATGTGAAGATTCAAACTTGGAAATCATTCTGGCCACCAAGGATATCATATGCGATTGGAGGTAGCTGCCTTTTTAAAGGTTCAACCGATGCTTGATCTGATGTATTGAAGTGTTATTCTTGAATCTCATTATCAAGGTGGTTGATGGTTAAATGGGCATCACCACTGATTTGAAATCAAGGAGGGGAATTGTTGAGTTTTTTTTCTTCCTAAAAATCAATTTTGCCTTAAACGCTAGGTGTTCAAAGATTTAAAGGGGAATTGTCGAGTAACAATGAAGACAATGTTTTGCACTTTTTTGGGTGTTAGGTGCATATAAAAGCACAATGCGCTTGCGCACAATTTTGGTATAAAAAAAATGTAAAATTTGAGAAACTCAGGTCATCATCAAGGTGGAATTCTTGGAAAATTTAAAAGCAACATTTTTTTTGTTGAAAAATTTGAGAGAAAGAGTAATTTCTTGTTGAGTTCTTGAAGCTAATTTATTGTAATTCTTCTGTATCGCTATTAAAGACATATCAATAGTGGATTAAAGAGTTACTCTTTTCCAAATGTGTAGATCAATTTGGATCGAATACTCTTTCTCAATAGTGGATTGAAGAGTTACTCTCTTTCAAATATGTAGATCAATTTGGATCGAACTTGATAAAAATCTTGATGTGAAAGAGAAATAATAGACACTTGGTTTGCACTTGTTGAATTCTTGACGCTTTTTTTTTTTGTAGAGTTACTCTTTCCTTTAAGGGTAGATCAATTTATTATTTGGATCCATAAAGTGAAATATACACAAGTTTTAAATCTATTTTTTAAAACACAACTATATATTGAGAGATAGCTAGGCTCTAATACTTAGAGCAACCTATTCATAAATTTGTAGATCCTATTTATCACACTTCAAGATTTACCAAAAAAAGGATGTGTGTGAGAAAGAGGTAGATAAATTTGCATGATTTGCTTATGTCTTTGTCACGATTGACTGTTTTCTTTAAAATGCAAGTAACTAATAGTCCATCCCTATATACAAGTTTCATAAGCCATTATTAACTGAGATTTACATTTATAATCAATCAATGAAAGTGAAATGTATTTCAATAGTATTTGATATGCTATCAGTTCGTTTGACTTAATTTTGCGGCTCCAACATTACAATTTTTTGTCTTTTTTAAACTTTTCTACTTCTTCGTCCAAAAGTGACTAGAAATAGAAATATATGAGCTTGGATTCTCTCAATCCAACGTCCAAACCCTCTAAATCTCTCTCCTCAATCTATCGCTCTCCTAAATTATTCTTCTCTCTTAAATTTTTCATTCCTTTTCTCTCTTGGTAATGAATCCATTTCAGATAAATCTACCGTTAATTAAACTTAAAAGTACTACATCTCTAAATATAAGTTTTATTTGAAAATGAAAAAAAATGTAAGTCTATGTTTAAAATAGGCTTAATTGTAGCTTTAACCCCCTAACTTTCACAAAGTTGTGATTTTGACCCCCTAGAAAAAAACTACAAAACGACTCCCTAAGTTTTGCATTTGTGGCAGTTTTGGCCCCCAATGCCAATTTTGACTCGGTCAACGTTGACGTGGCACCACAAGTGATGTGCCACGTGTTTTTTTTATTTTATTTTTTTGGCCTTGGGGCTAAAACTGCTACAGATACAAAACTTAGGGGGCCGTTTTATAGTTTTTTTTCTTAGGGGGCCAAAATTGCAACTTTGTGAAAGTTAGGGAGTTAAAAGTGCAATTAAGCCTTTAAAATAAGGGTTTTGTTAACCTGTGTCCTCATAGAATTGGTTAAGAAATCCATAAATAAAAATTTTGTCTTGCAAATATAAGATGTTAATTTTGATCAAGTAATGATTACACAACTTTTTCATGAAAACTAACTTGTTTTGGATGCTTAATCAATGTCATTGGGACACTAGTTATCATTCTCCTTAAATTAAAGGTGAGTCAAACAAATTCAAGATAACATCGCGATTAAAATGTACCCATAATGAAAACTATAATTTAATTAGTATACTATGTAAATAAAATTATTTTACACATGCATCTAATGATATATTATCACATCAATTAATGAATATAAAAACACACGAATTATCATATTTATTAATTGATTAATTGATGTGACAACACATCATTAAATACATGTATAAAATAACTGTACACTATACTCTTAAAACTATTGTCTTGCATTCTAATTTCAAAGTTTTTTAAAGAAAAAACTTAAATGTAAAGTTATCATTGGGACAATTGATAGTTATGTTTGCTCCCAAACCATCAACAATCATATGCAACAACTTAAATGTATTGTTGAAAGAAAAAATAAATGGAGGAGAGCCAAAAACCAAAACCTCCACAACATCTCTTTAACAGTAAGTTGGGAAACCCAACTCTATTGCGGGAAAACCCCAGCAAATTAAGTTAGGTATAGTGTCCCACAATCTAAAGTCTTGAATTGAAAGACGATGGAAAGCTAATTTATCAGTACAACAATTGTCTTCTTGTAAATATGAGAAAAAAATAAAAGGGAAATGTTAGATAATGCAAAAAATGACTTCGTGAACAGTTCGTGAATTTGCTGGCAAATGAATGGCTGTTAGATTTCATTTTTATTCGACTGCTTCATAAAAAAAATAAAAACCTGACCCCATGTTTTCCGGCCAGCAAATACTTTAATTGGGTGGACTGCAATTCACGACTCTTAGCATTATTCTAAATAAAACTCATCATACTAGACCAAATATAAACAATTTGACTAACAGTAAAGAAGCTCCCACGAGACTAAAAAAGGATTCTCTAAGATTGAATGATCAACTGCGAGGCAAACACTATCCAGAGGTAATGCCATCCATTTTTAAGGATTAATTCAACAACAGTGATGGCTCCAATAAGCTTTATTTGAAAGCAATTTCATTAACCAAGATTGCAAGCTTAACAATGAAGAGTAACAACATTATTATCCCTGAAAATACCCTTACAAACTTGACCATGAGAACATGTAGTAGTAGACATGCATATTAGTGCTAGATTTGAATGAAGACTAGAAATGGAGATTGTAATGGACCTCTTTTACCAACTAGGCCGGAGGAGTATTATAAGCAGCAACCTTAAAAGATTTAAGAATGGAAAATTCCTAAAAGGAGGAGGGCGCAACCATAGAGCTAGTGAGATCCACAAGATACACACGGCCAATTACAAGTCAATGGTTGTGGGGTATAAGGCCCCCTGTTACTATAAAATATTTATATATAAAATATATCTATATCATAAGCCATATAGCATAAGTCTCGATCATATACAAAATAATATTTTAAAAATATTCATATACAAAATAGTTCTATATTAAATGAGAGGAGAATGTACTTGGGAATGCAGCTTTCTTGGAGACAAGATTTTTACTATTTCAAGTGGAAAGCGACTCAAAAACTATGTTGACATGATCACAGAGAAAGTCAATAATAGATCAATGACAACCTGTCCATCTTGGTGTGTTGTTGTATTTAGGTGCTCTTAAAATTGAACTGACAAGTGCATTTCAATCATACTTGACGAGAAGGAAATAGTAGTGCTAATTGACTAGTTAATCTTAACTTTTTGCTGGATTCTTTTAAAATTCATATGATGGAGACACCTCCTAGTGAAGTCTCTAGCCTCCTTTGTGACGACATTTCAGGAGTTAACTTGCCTAAAACCATTCATGTAACTCTATAGTTCTTTTCCGTTTATTGGACGTCAACCTCTTTTATTACTAAAAAAGAGGAGCATCCAATATTTCTTTGCTTAGGTTGATTTTTAAATGGCCAAATGTTTTACTATAATTAATTGCATCGCCACTTGTATTTAAGTTTAAAATGACAAATATAAGATTTTAATATGACTATTTATACTTAATTGGAGATATATATCCTAATCGAGAATCAATCAATGTAACTAAAAGTTATGTACTTTTTTAGTTTAGGTTGTTCAGTATAGTGACGTTGTAACTTTGTTTAGGTATCCTTTTGACATAAATTATGTAGTTATAAACCCATATGATAACATGCAGACCAGATAAATAAAAGACTACTACGAATATAAAGTTTAAAAAGAAGTTTCTACATGAAGTCTTCTGCACCCCCTATAAAAAAGAAAGTAAAGAATTTACAGTATCATGGTTTGGATAAAGTTAGGAAATCTAAAATACTGTAATATAACGGCAGTTTATGAAGGTACTGTAAGCAATAATTAAGTCTGATTTTGGTCTCATCTCACTGTCTATATTTCCCAATTCGAGTATCCACTATCCAGTACTATTGGTCTCAGTAAAAAAGAAAAACCATTGTCTAACCATTAATAGTAAACCATAAACTTCTAATACCGGTATGTTAAAATGTAAAATTTTATTTACATTGTCCTTTTGAATTCATTTTCTTGTAAAGAGACATATGGCACTTATCATGTGGATTTCCATTAAGCTTATGTCACTATATTTAGAAAAATAGGCAACATATTTAACATTTTCCTTAACTTTAATTGTGCACTAAAATTTGCCCGTGTAGAATATCTTGTATCTTGTAGAATGAAAACAAAACAATGGTCAACATACTTTAGTATTTGATAAAAAAAAAAATCTTAATATTATATTATAGCTACAGTATTCTTTGAAGTGGTTAATTAATTTGCCATAAATTTTCCTTGTTTTGTTGTCACTTTTTAATCCTTTTAGGCACTCCTGCTTATGTTTAAAGTGAGCTTTGTTAATATATTTCTTTTGGCCTTTAAAAAATGTTGTATATCAAGTAAAGGAGAAATTATCTTGTGATTTTGAAACATAAGTTAAAAAATTAAATGTGTAAGTTTTTTTTTTTTTATAAATTGTACATCGAATGTCTT
>Ga0099826_10000950_pt1 | contig 16084 bp, 9 predicted proteins | sample Mtrugardesep15_FD_76830 | JGI IMG/M metagenome (GOLD analysis project Ga0099826, IMG submission 76830) | Root nodule microbial communities of legume samples collected from California, USA - M. trunc garden sep15 | ecosystem: Host-associated > Plants > Roots > Nodule | place: USA: California... | reverse complement strand
TGTTGGAGTGTTGGGGTGAGTTGCAATGATATTCTTGATGGGAAATGTTTTTCAGATGCACCAGCTCCTCTTTCTTTCATAAGGGTGTCATCTACTAGTTTGAAAACATCACATCTAACCAAAGAAATTTAAATATTCAATTAATTGATTATATATAATAAAATAAATCAAACTAGAACAAAAAATAAAATAAAAAAGTTACATATAAAGATAATTTTTTTGTATTGCAAAGAACTTTTATTTGATGAAAAGGAGAAAAATACAAAGAGCACTCAACTCACAATCCAAATTTAAGTACAACGAGTATTTGACCCACTCTGAAATTAAACAAACATTATTAATCAAAACAAAAGAGAGGGTTTGAAAACCACTCATAATACATACACGAACATACGGAAAAAAAAAAGAAGTAGAGACTCGATCGGTTTTGGTATTTCTTAAAAAACATATTAACTCATTCATTTAGATTAGTCTTAATTATTTTAACAGAAAATGTTAGTAATTCATTGTTAGTATTAATTTTTTTTCTTTGTTTGAAATTTTTTTTAATGGCAAATGGTTTAGTTACTTTATATGCAACTTTAAGATATGATGTTTTGTAAAAAAAAAAAAAAAAAACTATTTAGGTTTAATGGAAACATAATATAATTCTAACTTGAAAGGGTAAATTTGTAAAATAATATAAATTCTAAATAGATTTAATATTACCTTATGTTGTCAATGTTCACCATGATTTCGACCCACTTCTCTTTGATAAAGGCTTTGTGGTTGAATTGAAGAACACCTTCAAGTTGTTGATATTTGAGAGAGAATTGAAGTCTCTCATCAGCTGCATGATTATTAGCACTAACAACATCCATATTTATAAGAGGACAATACAATTGAACTTTCCACAACCCAAATGTTGAAAATGCATAAGAAAATAAAGGAGATGGTGTTCTAAACATGCTATAATGATGTTTAGCTACTTCTTTTAATTCCACAATCCAATTTGTAATAGCAAGGTTAATAGAACGCATCCACTTCTCTTCCAAATTAGAACCTAATAGTTTCATCAACAACTTTGACGATTTTCTTGATTCACAACCTGATAATTGTTCCTTTAATGCACTAAGACAACCATAACGAAGATCCGAAGGAGCTTCGTAAATGCAAACCAAGAATAAGAGAGTTAAAAAAGCAAGGTTGAAAATGTCACTAAAGTTTGGAATAGTTTCAAGTTTTGGAAATTTAATGGATAGACTATTATTTTTTGAACCATAATTAAGGATGTCTTGTATGAAATTAACAAGGAGATTTGAAATGGTTTCTTCATGTGATATTTTATTGCTAGGTTTGAATGGTTTTGAGGTCCAAAGAAAAATAGGGATATTATAATCTGCCACGATAGCAAAAGAGAGTTTTTGGGATTGGTGGTTTTTTGATATGGTAAGATTAAGTGATGGTTGAGATGAGTTTAGCAATGAACATAAGCTTAAGGACATAGAACCTGTTTTCCATTCGGATATTGGTGGAAGATTTTGAACCCATGAAAACACATCAAGGGATTTGCAATAAGCCATAGATTGATATATAATGCAACCTAAGTTAATTTGATTAATTCTACTACTCTTTGTGGTTATTATATACACATATATATAGTCATTATTGAGCTAGGCTTCATGTATATATTTTGAGAGTTGTTTGTTTTATGGACGCAAAGTTAAGATTCTTGTTAGGTAAAGAAAGTCAAAAGTAGTGCATGTGATTATAACGACGAATAATTAAAACTATAAGAGGGGTGATAGAAGAAGATAACTGGTTTTTTTTGGAGCTTCATGATTTACATCACATGTGCTCGTATTAATCATGCATGGCTTTTGCATAACCACAAAAACCAGATAATCGTATAGCAAGGGTAATTAATTTAATGATTTGGATTGAATGTACTACACGACATTCGTTGACTTTTTGATCAATTTGAGTCAGGTCGTACGAAAGGATGTCATCAGTCGGTGGCTGCATTCATTCGTGTAGTTATTGGATTAAGATTGAACAATTTAATTTCCCGTAAATTAGTTCAATTGATAAAGATAATGCATAATATATATAGATATTATAAACAATTTAAAATTAACAAATCTAATTTATGTCTTCGAGTGCATATGTTAAAAAAATTATTATAGAAATATACGTATCGAAAGTCGTACATTCAACTTTTTAAAAATTAAAATATTATGTTTTTTAATATAAAATTGCTCTTTTTGGATTCTTAACATATGTTTTAAGACATAAGTTAACATCCTCCATTAAAATTTGTGTTAGTTGCTTAACAAATCAAAATTTGCTTGAATTTTTTTGATCCAATAGTCATTGATGTATAGACCGCCTAAATGCAATTGATTGCATGGATCCAGATTATCGCGAAAATTGGTGATGTTGCACCAATAAAAATCTCATATAACTTGTATTTTATACCGAGCATGTTTAATTTGTGTATTAAATTTGTATATATGGATATTTGTTTAGACACTTGTGTAAAATTATTTAAAATTAATTATGATTTTGGTTATTTTAATACGCTCATAAAATTGATCCCTTATTTTAAAGCCCTGCATTTCATTATATAAATCAAATTATTATAGGTTGGAGATTGGAGTGTTGGAGATTGCATGAGCAGCTCAACACACATTATTTTGATTGGAGATTGCCTTCAAATAATATGCTAAAGTGCTTTTAAGACAAACCATCCCTGACTTATGAAAAAGTTTCAGATGCTCTATCCAGTCAAAGAAAAACAAAAAAGTTCAGATTTTCTATTTTTTTTTTTTTAAAATGTTGAAGATATTCTGCTCTAGTTAAAAAAATCAATATTGAAATATTGTATCGAAAAATTCTAAAAATGGTATATTTAGCTTTTTGAAAGTTAAAATTTTGTTGTTTTAATAAAAAGTTTATATTTTATATTTTTTAAATTAATGTTTCAGTGACACCGGTTAACATGACATGTGATTCTATCATGAGCTCATGTGTTCAATATATAGTTTTTCTTTTGAGGAAGTGTTCTATATATAGTCTTTTTTTGTTTGAGAGATGTTCTATATATAGTTGACTTCTGTTGGAAGCAATCTTTCATAAAATGCTTCGACTTTTTTCTGTGATACATAAATGCTTCGGACTTTATTTTGCCTTTCCGCCTACTTAAGTTTCAGCGTATTCAAACCGGTAAACCTAATGTATGAATATATTCCTACTTTGAAAATACACAAAACTTTTGATACGAAAAGAGTTCTTCAATTATTGTAACAAAACGAAGAAAATGGATAATCTCTTTGTATACTAGTACTATATCATTAGCCTTAATCAAACAGCTGATTTATTAATGATTTGGTTTGCATCTTTAGAAATACGTTGAAAACTAGTGGTAAGCTTAACCAAATCTTTAATCCTAGCTACCAAAGACTTTCTTTTTGACTTTATGCACATGACCCACCAGTCATGCAATGCATATTTTAATTTGCATGTATCTGGGTTTTTTTTCCTCCTATGATTGCATGCATATATTTGGTGCGTGCCTTATTTCTTTCGTAAGACCATTATATTGTGTGCTTCTTTAAGGTTATCTACAACTAAGCATCGAATCAATTCTAAACTGTGGCGGAAAGAAGGACCAATTCAATGGATATAATTGATGTATGAGACTATCGTATTCTAACCGTAAATACATTCTTCGTTTGAATATTTTAAAGGTCCTTGATGATGATTATTTTATATTGTAGATTTAAAGACTCAATTAAAACTTTTTAAATTTCATCATTGATTTTTTTGTGTTAATCATTTGATTTGTAGGAAAAGAGACTAGTAATATGAAGTTTGATCAAGAGGTGCGTGAAGTTTGATTAAAAATTGTTCTATCTAAAAATCGAAATTCCAAAACTATATTTTTTTCTTCCAATTATTTTAAAAATCATATTTACAAATAGACCGATCGCTTACCATACCTAAGAACATTAGGAAGTTTGGTGAGTGAAGTTTGTTAGGACACACCAAACTTCTTAATGTGTTATCTCTTAGGTAAATAGAGTCGTCCATTTATTTATAGTGATGAAGAGGATTTTGATCTTCAAATATGGAGCTCAAGTTTGCTCCATTTATTTACCCTTAGTTTACTTTGCATTTCTGAGAGAGTTAGACACAAGTGGAAAATCAATAAAACTTACTATTGGGGTTTGCTTATTGAGATGGATCTCATTAATCTTTCACTTCTATTTCATAAATTGATAGTAAATGAAGAGTAGATAAGTGGAACAAACTTGAACTCCAAATATTAGTCCCACTAAATATGGGATCCATCAAACTCTTTAATGTGTCTTTTCTTTCATAAATGGAGTCTTATGTTTCTTTTGAGAACTAGAGAGGATCTTGACTCATATTTATATTGTAATTGGTTTTTCTGTTATTTCTTTAGTAACAACTAGGGATGGAAATATATACCAATCGACAAGTGTCTACCTTCGAGCCTACTTCATATCCGACCAATATTTTTTGTTTTGTAAATAGGCAAGGCTAAGACTTTTTAAGCTTTCTATTCATCCAAAAATGTTAGATTTCGAAGCGCAAAAAAACCTCTTAAACCTACCAGACCGACCTACTTTAATCAATATAAATAATTTATATTTATAAGTATTCATATTGTATTACAGTTGAATGCTATGTCAATGATTTCCTGGGTCATAGTGTTTTTACCATCATACACTTTAACGTTTCTAGCTAGCCAAATAGAGTCAATAATTGCAAAAAAAATAAAATAAAATAAATCTCAATACTTCTCATATCAGCTTGATCAATCATAGAGATCAGTTAATCCTGAAAACTAATATTTGAACAATTGTTAAAGTTACTCTGCAGAGGCGAGCTAAACCAAACCCTTAAAATCCGTTCACAATCCTTGAAATCGTGATTAAGAGTCTCCACCTTAGCTTAACATATAGGACAAAGGATGTTGCAGCGAATCCCTCTTTTGTTGAGTTGGTCTCTAACTTGAATAGTGTCTGGGAGTGCTCTTAGTCTTCCAGATTTAATCCTAATACTTGTTATCAGTATTAAGACCTGATACCCTTGGAATATTGTGTTTCTCCCAATCTCTAATGAGCATACCTATGCCTGCAAAAGATAGGTTTATTTCTTTCCACCCTTTTAATTTCTTCTACATTTTATCAGCTAGGAAGTTGGACATTTGTTTCTTGGACCGTTCCATATAAGTGGGAAAACCTACTTAGCTTAACTACTTTTTGGGAAACTGTTTTCGACAACAGCTAGAGCCCTATTTCTTGTGGTCCTCGTCGAGACTTTCGTTACCCTCTAGTTTATATTTACATTTTTATAAATAATAAGTTGCCTAATCTGAATTAAATTTTTTTAACCATATATTTGAATTGACAAGACAAGATGTGGAAAATAAGTGATAATGATATTGTAAACGTCTACTTTTCACCAATCTTATGAACTCTCATGTTAAGTTCATTTAGAGACAAGTAAATGAAGTTGCTTATAGTTTAGTTAAGGTAGCTACACCTTTCTTTCTAAAGCTTGTCTTGTCAAGCAATCCCTAATCCTAATTCTTAACCTAGCTTTTTCCCTCCAATTTCAACACAATCAATTCACACGGTTGACTTTCTCATCCCTTTAACACGCAATAACTCTCATTTCATTTTAAATTGTTTGTCATTCATTAAATGGTTTAAGGAAATTCATTTCATATTTGAATGGCAGATGTGAACCAACATACAAAGTATTTGACTTCCTCATCACTTTAACACGCAATAAATTGTCATTCATTAAATGGTTTAAGGCAATTCATTTCAAATTTAAATGGAATTTGAGCACCAACATAAAAAGTTAATACAGTCATGCTTGATTTAGAAAGATTGAGAGCATTTCCTGAATAGCCATTCTGAATTTATTCTATTGCATTTAATTTACACCTTTGACTCCTGCTCATAATTAAAGCTCCCTACGCAACATAAAGCTTCATCGCCTCTTGATTCAGTTGATACCGTTATTTTTGCTCACAAATATACGCCTTAAAAAAAATTCAATCTCTTTTATTATTATATCATTGATTCTGGCAATGGACGGTCGTGGTATTGAAACTCTGTTGTCCTATCACTGCTTGACAGGTGATACGCTTATTTTTTCTCACAATTTCAACGTCTGTTTTTGATATCTTTTCCTTAAAATGTGCAATTTGAAATTCATAAACTCTTTGCATCCCTCCTTCTGTTTTTTAAAACGAAATTTTTAATAGTCTTGACTATAGTTCTGACCTTTCCTATTCTAATACCACATTTAGTGCATTCTTTCCTGAAAATTGTAATCGTTTTCATTGACCTTTCTCACATTTGACTTTCTCTCCCCTTTGTCACGCAATAAATGCTATTCATTTCAAATTCGAATATTCCCTCGTTATTTAAATGTAATTGTTTGACCTTCTCTTTTAAGTTCAATCTCTTAATTGCTCATTTGACACTCATTAAATGCTCATTTGCCATTCATTTCAAATTCAAAAATTCTCTCATCATTTAAATGCAATTGTTTGACCTTCTCATTTAAGAGCAATAGTGCCTCTTAAATCAAAATTAAAGCGTTTATTGTTTGACAATATTCTCATTAAATAGTCTTGCCTTTTTTTCAAACAAATTCGTCGCACATATTGTTCAACCATGGTTGATCGTCCAGTTCAAGCGTTGCTTTCCTATCATTGCCTAACTTGTATAAATATTGTTTCTAGCTTTTACATATGTTTTGTCGTACACTCTTTCTAATCAATGTTTTAATTTTTTTTCGTGTAGCACTGATTCGTAATCCAGGCGGTGAGATGGACAAGATGATCAATCGCCTGCGTTTGAAACATAGGACATACACAATGGATTTTGAAGTCGATTGTGTTAGTATATTACTGTTTCAATATTTCTTTTATGTCTGAATATTTCGTATTTGTTTCAGTGTTTCAATAATAATGTTGTTATTGGTTTTATGCAGGGTGCTGCCATGATACCCAATAGTTTTGGGTTAGATTTTGGCGATGAAATTGACAGATACGTTGTTTTGGTTGATAAGAATAATAACAAGTTTGAGGTGAGAGTTAAGAGGATCAATGGTAGCATATTTTTCACGAGGGGGTGGGCTGTTTTACGTGATTTTTTATGACATTAGGGGTTTACGAGCGTGGTTTACTGTTGTTTTTTTGGGTTTGGGTAGGTTTCTAATCAAGAAAATCTAATCTAGAGTTACAAGAAAAATCAACATGCATGTGTTTGTCCCTCCCATGAGATTTTCAATTGAGAAATGTGTCCTGCCCCAATCTGTCTATTATGGTTTTCTTGCCCCTGTATTGGATTTGTCATTCTTAAAGACTTTTAAACTTAAAAAATGGTACGACTAATAGGAGAACTATATTTTATTTTGGAATAATATGTTGTTCTTTGCAAATATTATCGACAAACGAATTCCGTATGGGTCAGTGTTCTAGTTGGAAGCTAGTTTCCGTATTTACTACAAAATTTCAACATGTATTGAACACATCATTATAAATTTTATTTTTTTTAAAGAAAAAAAATGAAATGCATTAAGCTTGTTTTGCTAAAAAAAATAATTTTTTTTTTGCATTAACTCTAGATTTTTAATGAAGTGCCATAAAATATAACAAAAAGTTTTTTTTGTCAAGTAGTTTATTGACTAGAGCTCACACATTTTAAATGTAGAGAAGTGAGATGTTAGGGGTTCGAATCCCTCCTCCTGCATAAATTATGCATTGTCCCAACCAACCGAACTAAGCTCACGCGGACAAATTTAACAAAAAGTTATTCATCTAAAATCAAACTCGGATTTTTCCGAATCAAATTAATGCATTCACAAAACAAAAAAAAAAAGAATTAATGTAATGGAATACAATGTGATGTAAAAATATTTCTAAAAAAAAATTGTGTGATGTAAAAATAAAAAACAAAATTCGTGGATGACCTCCGGTTATTATGATACACTTGCATTATTTAGCTTATTCTATTATTATTTTTAAAAACCCATCCCATATTAGCAACGTTATTTTTGACCTAACTTAAACTTTACATCTTTACATTTCCTCTCACAAACTCAAACCCAAAATCCCCAAAACCACACGCACCAATATCCACTACCTCTCACAAACACACGCGCGTTAATCGGAGATTCACGCGCCACCATGTCCTCCCCACCGACACTCCCCGTTTCCACTTCCCAATCCACCATAACCAACACCAGCACCACCCAATCTCAACCACCGATCGCCACCCCTGCTTTCCGCGCCTTCATCTCCCGCATCTCCTCCTCCCTCCGTCTAGCCTTCTCCCACCGCCGTCCCTGGTCCGAACTCATCGACCGTTCCTCCATCTCCCGTCCCGAAACTCTCGCCGAAGCATACTCCCGAATCCGCAAGAATTTCACATACTTTCGCGTCAATTACCTAACCCTAATCATCTTCGCTCTCGCTGTTTCCCTTATCACACATCCGTTCTCCTTGCTTGTTCTTCTCGGTCTTCTTGCTTCGTGGTCGTTTCTCTACCTCTTCCGTCCTTCCGATCAACCTCTCGTTCTCTTCGGACGCACGTTTGCAGATCGTGAAACGCTAGGGATTCTTGTGGTGCTAACGATTTTCGTTGTGTTTCTTACAACCGTTGGATCGTTGTTGATCTCTGCGCTTATGGTTGGATTGGCGATTGTGTGTGCGCACGGTGCGTTCCGTGTTCCGGAAGATTTGTTTCTTGATGATCAGGAGGTGAGTAGTTCGGGATTCTTATCGTTTCTAGGTGGTGCTGCCGCTGCTAACGCCGCGATTCAACGCGTGTAATTGGTGGGATCTCTGTGATTTGGCTATGAGGTTGGTTGAATTGAAATTGAAATGAATATGTTGCAGATTTTTTTGGTTAGATCCAAAGCTAATTGCTTAGGGTTTATAGTTATATGAAACTTTTTATGCTAAGAGATTATTGTACTATTTATTAAAGATTAATTGATGCAGTTTAGTTCGCATTTTGGATCTGAATTTGTTATTTCGGTATTGCTATTCTTGCTTTTGCGGTTCTGATTGCATGTTTGTGTTGCATTAGGATGTTAGATTCACACAATTAGGCTGATTTGTCAATGAGAAGTAGAGAACAAGACTCGTGTGATATCATTTAAGAATTTTTCAGAAACTTGACAACAAAACAGGGTACCTTAAGCAATCTGAAATGTACCCTATCTTATTGACTAGTTTCTGAAAACTTCTTTTTGTGTTGATTACGAGCATGCTTGTAATCAAGTTGGGTTCGACAAAATCACGGTGGCATAGTGATTTTGTTGAAGTTCTACGATGTAGTTTTTGCACCATGATTATGTCAAACTCACTGTCAATAAAAACCCAAACCGTGAATCTAAACATGTACGTGAAGTTATGTGAACTTTAAAAATCGTACTTCTTATTTTAGCATCGTATAAAAATTTACCATTTATAACTATTTATTTGGACGAATTCTGATTCCATGCAGTTGTATGTTTCCGCTTTCCCGCGGTCAACCAAAAAAAAAGGTTTAAATTTCAAGCTCGATTGTTTATTAAAAAAAAAAAAAAACTAAAGAACTCTTTGAAATCTGCTTTGTTTGATCTTGATTCAACGGCCATCATTTTGGCTGACTGCATGAAGGAACCCACGATTGCATGTAATCCAAGTTCGTGTTGGACAACAATTTTGTTGTGCTATTATTTCTGCTGTAATCTAGGTAGTCAATCCTGTAGAGCAGCGCTGACCCCACAAGGGGATAGTGGGATCCCAGGTAGCGGGATTGCTAGGACTGCAAAGGATAGATTGTATAAGAACAGAGGACTGTATAAAAAACCGAGGACAAAAAGATATGATAAACCAATTACTAGTTAGAGATTCAATGTAACTGAGGAGAGTTTCAACGTGTCTTTTAATGTCTATTCAAGTAGTAGCAAATTCCAATGTAACAAACAAAAAAACATTGTTAAAAAAAACAGAGAACATGTAACGAAGGAAAGGGTTTAGGGTTGAGAACGGCTGATACAGAGAGAGAATGGAAATGAGAAGAGAGAAAAGTGGTAAGGTTGTGCAAGAAACCCAAATTGCCCTTCAAACGGTTCAAATTTTAAGGGCAAAATCATGATTTTCCTGGGGTGGGAATCGGAGCACGTGAACCTGGAACCCGCTCTCCCACCTGGAGCGGCCAGGAACCAGAAGTGGGCTGGGATTCACATTCCCGTCGCAGTTTTTCACCGAGATGCGCCGCTCCTCCAGGATCTTTCTGGGATCGGTTACCTAGGTTGTTATATGCGTAAAATGGGTTTAGAAGGATGGCTTATGGTTGTAAGAAGAAATTCTGATATTTTTATTGATTAGAAGTATATTAAAACCTCAACGCAAAGAAGGAATTAAAGTGGCTTCTGTGGAATGCGACTCTTCTAAAGTTTTATTTTCAAACTGACTCTTCTAAATAGGTAGAATGTAAAGTGAAAGAAAAGTTTCGTTATCTCACCCAAATATTGGATAACCTAACACAAAGCTGGATATATTGCTTATTTTAAACTCTGAGAAGCCAGATCCCTTCCATCGCAGTGTGTAGTGTACATTTAACTTCCTAGTGTAGGGCTTCTATTGGATGTAATGCAATGGCTGGATAAGTTCGGTGCATTGATTAATTCAGGGGTTGGGTGGGGCAGCTGGGTTAGTTTTGTTTGGATTTTCAATGTATACAGAATCCAAACTGGTTCTCTTTTTTTTTTTGCCTGTGTCTGTAAAGAGTCTTTTGGGAGCATGTCATTTTGTTTTCGAGTTTGGTAGTTACTAGGAAATGATGAGAGTTGGGATCGGGAGATCAAATCAGACCGTGGGTCCTTTATAGATTCTGTGTAGTATAATCAATTGACCTAAACCTCGTGTGGCTACACATTGGGTGAGGTAAAATTGGGGTGCCCCGTGAAAAGCTATCACACATGTGGAAATCATTAGCATTGAGTTGGGTAAAAGTATAGGTCTTATCTACTAGGTAAAAGTGATTATACATCTTGGAAGGAAGACTTTCTACGCCTGTGTTAATGCTATTTCCACTGTTTCTAAACAGGCTCTTATTTTTAGAGGAAACATATCCAGACAAATTATTACACATTAAACCCCATCTTAATCAAATACTACTATACTATCTTTATGAAATCAATTTCGTTCGAGTCACATTTATCTAAGTACATGTTTCGTTTGCGGAGGTAAAAACATTTTTCTGAACAGGCTTATGTGATGCAATGCTGGAACCTGGAAGCCTGTGTTACAGCCTACTGGTGCCATCTATGGGGAGTGACATTTTGCTCACACAGGAGTTACCATATATTTCTACTTGTTTTTGTATCCCAGAGCCTCGCTTCAAATGCATACCCCCATGAGAATGTCCAAGCTGTAGCTTTTGGGAGTAGCTTTATAATTCAATTAGCATTTTAATACTTGATAATTCACAACATTACCTCCCCAATGTGATTTGAGGATCTTTTCTAGAAAAACCAGACATGGAATGATTTTATGGTTTTGTTGGTTTAGTACTAGTTATTAATTCCTATTATCTTCATTAGTATTGTTCGACACATGAACATAAACTAAAAATTACAAATTTTCCCTGTGTTTGATTGGCTTAAATCAATATATCTTAATTCTAGTTATTAAATTCTTCGCTCGTGTTTGGTGGTGAGTGAAAAATCGTTCATAAATATAACAATAAGACAAATGTTAACAAGTGTTCTAAGAGCGCACGATGGAAATTGCTCTATGTGTGTATTGGCCAACCTATGAAATAAGTAGTATCCAATGCAAACAAAGTCAGTTGGATTGTAACCCCAATATATTTTGTGTGATTTTAAGTTATGTTCCAATAAACTGAGGGACTTTTGAGCAAAATTGAGGGCGCGTATAACAAACATTCTTTATCCGATGCATACCTTGTGGGCCTTTGATGTAATGACGGGCTACACGTACACATAGATTTTCTAGGTTGCACCTTTTGATCATGTCCTATTTTCCTATTGAAAATTTATCTTTCCCCTTGTGATCTCAAAAACCTTTCAAAATTTCATGTTTAACGGTTATAAGAAGTGTGACATTAATTTCAAGTTTAATGATTATAAGAAGTGTGGCATTTTGTAAAAAAAAAATAAAATAAGTCTGAATGGCGTAAAGTGTTAACTCAATTTTCACGTTTTTTTCCTTCTCTAATTTGGAGGAATAAAATACAATTTTTAGGATTTTTACACCTGCAGATTAAACAATCAACTCGTAAAAAGTTTTGTTGCATATAATCAACGCTTCTCTATATCTTGGTGTTCAGTTTCATGTTGTGCACAACTGTTTAAAATGTGAGGCATGTCAAAGAAATAGTTTCGTTTGTAAAATAAAAAAGAAATAGATTCGTTGGAATTACTAATTAGCAACAATGGTTACAACAGGTTATTCAATACGGACTTCTTCCTGCAAAGCACTTTTTATCTTAGATATCTTGCTGCTTTTGATCTTAGACATCTTGTTGTCTCGAGGCATCACTTGAGCTCATTTGAATGTTAGTGCATATTTTGTCTTATGATGACATCGTCTTTTTGTTGAAATTATAAAAGATACTTTTTGCAAAATCATACAACTCACTGTGATTTTGTCAAAATCACTGCAATGCAAAAAACACTAAATTCTACACTATTCATAACAAGGTAGGGAAGTATGAATATCCTTTCACACAAGAAAGGTATAAGCAGATTCAAATCAAGCAAGAGGCGTTGGACAAAACCCGGCAATTGCCTAGTGAAAGTTTTTTGAGAAATTCTTGTTTACCCTTCAATAAAATGTGGATAATACCAGGGGTGGCCCTGAAGGTGGGTGGGAGGGGCAGAAATCCAGGACACCATTATTTTAGGGGCACCAAAATCATTATTTTTATTTAGTAGTTAGTATTGTATAAATATATTTCTTTTTAATTCGGTTTGCTTAATTATATTGAAAATATATTTTCAAAAAACTTTGATTATAAATGAATCTTTTGCAACAAAAAATGCAACAAAAAAAATATTGAAATAATAAAGACACTAAACCTTTTTCTTTTTAAAAAAAAGACACTAAACCTTTCATTTTGTTATCTTTTCCCTTATACACTATAATCACAAAATTTAACAAAATTATAAATGCTTACAGAGTGTCTCTTATCAACCATCTTGGTCATTAAATCAATTTTAAAGCCGTCAATTTAGTTTCAAAATGAGTTTTCTGTTTCAATTTGGTATATAAAGTTTACTAATAAATGTATTTAAAACTTCAATTCATTTAGAAACCATATATCAACGGTGTCTCATTAAAATGGCTCTTTGGTCACATTAAAAGTGACATCTTGAAATTAACTTTATGTGGGTCGAGTTGGTTGTACAAACGCTCCACTGCACTGAAATGCCAAACACATACAGGTCGGAGAATGAACGGCATTGTTCTATATTTTTAGGAAACAAACGACAAGAAAAAGTTGTCATAGGGACAGAGTAATGTGCTTTCTATGAACCTGTATTGTGGACCAATAGCCAGGAAGTAACCATTATAACAAGAACTTGATTACGATCACTACTAACTATGTACCATACAACCCCTTTTCTACTTTGTCCTTCATTGTTTTCCAAACTTATCTACTCACTTATTTGAATCATTTGTACACTTTATTTTTTATTAATAAAAGTTAAGTTGGAATTAATATATAGTTTCTCACAATTAACGAAAAATTATAACATGTTCAACTAATCCTAAGTTTTTTTAAAGACTAATCGACAACTTTTGTCTGAACAAAAAGCAACATAGCTTATATGATAGCTTAGAATTTTTTCTATTTAATTCTTGCTAAATCATAAGATTTTAAGTTTAACTTGTTTGATATCACGATAGATACGCTGGAATTATGGTGAATGACCCATTTTTATTTAGCAGAAGCTACATATTGTAGTTTTTGAAAAATCACGGTGGGTTATTATAGTTCTGTTGTACTCACTTTGATACATCGTATACTCTTAATCTCTGTTAAATTTTAGATGAATACAATAGTTCTCATGAAGTTGGTTGGGTAGATACTCTCATCCAATTATTCAAATTCATATCATATTTTATAAATTCAAATGTTAAATAATTTTTTACTATCGAGTATCGGTTATCCATCAAGCTCTAAGATACATGACTAAGACCTGCACCTAGAAATATCGACTTACCCATCAAAATTTTAATTTGAACTACATTAGTAGAGGAGAATTTAGTTTTCCAGGTGATGCAAGATCAACTTTGTATTTTGAGTCAATTTAAGGTGAAAGCATAGACCTCTTATAGACATCATGTGTGATTCCCAAACCATAGGAATCTGAATCTAGATATGTGAAGTGGCAAAAGAGTAATTGAGTCATTGCCTTACATTTTGTAAACTAGACTAGATATCCGGAACTGAATAATGCAGAAATTTGGTTGGACTGGCAGGACCTACACTTTTTATTTAGAAGAAAGAACTAGCCGTTGGAACTTTGGGGTTCGGACATGCAATAAAAGGAACTGTCTTTCTTTCATTATTCATTATGTAACTAACCAACTAATCTCACCAACATTGAACAAACCAATTAAACAAATAAAAATAATAATACATAAATGTTTCTTTAACACAAATTATTACTATAAGATGAAGTAACATAGTCTATGAGTATCACATGTGATATTTAATTATTTTTTACTATTTTAGATGAAATGATAAATATCATCTAAAACTCAAACACATAATTAAATTTACACGATTCAAACTTAGATAAAGATATCCAATATAATAACATCGATATTGTCTATTGAGTCAGACATGTTAAATAGACTTAAATCTCATCATAAAAGTTAGTTTAAAAAGTAAAGATACTCAAACATATTTAAACACTTGACAGTTCAAAAATTTGAACGGGTAACAAATAACAAACTACACACATTTTTTAAACCAACTAGACAAACACTTGCTACAACAAGATCTAAAAGTGTGTGTATTAAATATAACACACCTCAAAATAAAAACTAGCCGTTTGTGTTTGTAAGAAGAAGCTTTCTTTGTATTCTGTACCAATCCACCTGACAAATAGTTTTCAGTTTCTTCTCTCTCTCTCTCACTCTCTCTCCTCCCAACACAAGATTCCTCCATACCCCGCGCCCCACTCACTCTTTCTTATGACCAAAATCACGTGCTTCTCCTCAGTTTTCTCTCTCTTCCCCATTACAAAATCCTCATCTAAAACACACTTCCACTGTTTCATTTCTATGTTCTATTTTCATACACACAACTCTCTTCTCTGACATAACAAAAACAGTGTCTTCATGGACACTTCTACTAGAAAGAAGAAACACAACACTCATCAAGTAATAATCTTTGTTCTATACTACTATTCATTGTTCTGTTTTAGTTCATTTCTTAACTTATTCATTGTTCTAATGAGGATAAAAATTCTAACTTTGAATGTTTCTTACAATGACCCTTTTCAGATTTTGCAACTTGGGATGAGAAATGCAGAAGAAAGTTCCAATTTTTACAACAACCCACTTCATTTTTTCAGGTCATTTTTCATTTTCATCATCTGGGTCAATTTTTTATGGCTTCCAATGAAGCCAGTTTTGTGTGAAGAGCAGTGGGATGGAGTGGTTGTAACACAGTCAAATTTCTTAGCACTTCAAGCATTCAAAGAAGAGTTAATTGATCCAAAAGGGTTCTTGAGAAGCTGGAATGATAGTGGCTTTGGAGCTTGTTCTGGAGGTTGGGTTGGAATCAAATGTGCTCAAGGAAAAGTGATTATAATTCAGCTTCCATGGAAAGGTTTGAAGGGGAGAATAACTGAAAGGATTGGTCAACTTGAAGGTTTAAGAAAGCTTAGTCTTCATAATAACCAAATTGGTGGTTCAATCCCTTCATCATTAGGACTTCTCAACAATCTAAGAGGTGTTCAACTCTTCAATAATAGGTTAACAGGTTCAATTCCTGCTTCATTAGGTTTTTGTCCTATG
>Ga0099826_10000949_pt1 | contig 16086 bp, 5 predicted proteins | sample Mtrugardesep15_FD_76830 | JGI IMG/M metagenome (GOLD analysis project Ga0099826, IMG submission 76830) | Root nodule microbial communities of legume samples collected from California, USA - M. trunc garden sep15 | ecosystem: Host-associated > Plants > Roots > Nodule | place: USA: California... | reverse complement strand
AGACACACACATATAAGAATCCACTTTAACTATAACAATGTTTTAGAAAAAATAATCTGCAAACACGATTGTGGCCGTCATATTAAGATTTTATATTATCGCGGCCGCAATTGTATTGCAGCTGCATTTGTCACAAATTTTCAAATATCAAGGATCTCAACATAACCATAACTGCTGCCGCGATTAAAATCTTGAAGTACAATCTATGTTGCACAATCAATTTTCTTGAAATTTGTACAATCCATGTTTCACAATCAATATGTCTGGTGAAGAGGATTTCTTGAAATTAAAATTTGAACACCTTGACTGGTTAGAGTTTAGCCACCTAATAATATATAAATAAATATAGGATGCAAAAATCAATTTCTATCTCTCCCTATTAACAGCTCCATAAGACATAAATTAAAATACAAACTATGAATTTCTGAAGCATATAGTGTACCACCCCCAAAGTGTACTTAATCCCAAAAGAGTAGTAGTTTGGTCCTTTTTTTTCTATGATACAGTAAAGAAAAGCCTTACATAGTTTATGTGGTTTTTCCTACTATTATTAATGGATGTCTTATTCGGTTGAAGAAAAAAAAGAGAGTTGGTGATGATGTTTGGTTTGCATATGTTGAGTATTGAGTGTTTGTGATGTTTGTTTTTGAGAGAACTTGAATGAATAAAGGTCACTGAATTGTTTCCATGGAAAGCCATAAAAATGTCAAAATTCCATGTAATGAATATGTATATTTGTTGTAGTAGTTGCTGCCATGTCATTTCCAATTACATATATCTAAAAGTTCCATAATGTTGAGAAGGTTTTTATTGACAGATAATGCTGACACCCATTGAAAATAATTAACCATCTGGTTCCCAGGGATAGGTGGCCTAGTAATCCGGAGTTCGTCCGTAAAGTAAGGACAACCTAGTCAAAAATTGTTTCACCAAAAAATCGAACTCAGTAAAAGATAAAACACCAAAAGTACAAGGAGTGTTTAGTCTTCAAAAATAATATAACATCACAATAAAATTTAACAAGGTGACTGTAATTTTTATTTTTATTTTTATTGTTGATAGTTGATACATAACCATTACATAATCTCTTATTGGAAAAACTATACAAAAGAGGAATGAACTTTATTTTCCATTTCTTTTGCAATCAGAAAAACATTATGTTACACAAACCAAGTGAACCATTGGCATTTATTTTGAAAGCTTAATGCAATAAACCTTATATAAAAAAATTCACAGTTCCAAGGTAATCTTCTCAACTTTATTGAGTGAGTATAAGCAACTGAAAATCCTCTTATGCAGTGTAAGCCAGTAATTTATGAAGAAACTGATCTTTCTACAAAGTAGGAGGGATCCAAATATAACCATGTGTTTGAACATATCCAGCTTTTTCCAGCAATGCATCAGCTTCTTTAGGACCTCTACTTCCAGATTTGTAAGGGATTGACTTGAACTCACCCTTATCGATTCTGTGCAGAAGTGGTGTAAAGATTTCCCAAGATGCCTGCATACGAGATCAAATACAAACATTAGTGAATCAACAAGACCGTGTCGCATGAAGCACGGATATGGACACGGACACTGACACGCCGACCGACACAGCTAATAATTTGAGAAAATCACATCATTCAGTGTAATTATATGTGTCAGTGTCGTGTTGGAGTCAGACACGACACGCGTCGGACACCGAGACATGCTTAATCCGAGGAGTGTCCGTGCTTCATAGTGTTGCAATAATCCATGAAGCATATATAGAGATCTTACCTTTAACTCATCTCGGCGAACAAAATGTTGCTGATCACCTCTAATTCTGCAAAATATATTTCAATTTCCATTATTAATAAATTTAAGTCTTCTTCATAAAATGAACTGATTGCTAAGATGTATTTGGTTCTACGGTAACAAAAATTGATTCTAGTTAATAGTGAGTTTAAGGTAAAATGATTTATGTTTCGATACAATCATGTAAAGCGGTAAAAGTGGGTTGAATAATAAATTTGAGTGTAGAAAACATGTTTAGAGGTAAAAGTTGTCAATCCTAATTTTAAGTTATATAAGCAAAATCAATTCTAATCAGAAACCTCCAAACATAACAAAACTGTTAAAGTCTTCATAATCATTTTTGCCTCTCTCTAAACTGAATCAATACATGTACTAGTAATTCATTCAATTCAAATTCTTATTATATTCCCTTTAGCATCTTGAAACTTGTTTGTTTAGAAGCAACAAAAACATGAACTAGGAAAACTAACATACGTGTCAAGAATGAGACGCTCATAGGCTTCTGGAATGGTTACATCATGGTAGCGTTGTCTGTATGACAAATCTAGTTCACTTTGAACTGTTGACATCTCCAGTCCAGGTTGCTTGACCTGCACGAGACATCGAACAAGTCAGTCTACTCTAAGAAATATCGTTTAATGATAACCACATTTAATGACCAGAGCATGATGAATTTGACATGTACTTACGAATATTTATTTCATTATCACAAGATAGTTACATGTTAAGTACCAAAGTCGCCAAACACGTTTAAACAAAATTTGATTCCAAACAGTGTCATGAAAATTATATCTTTAGTTTAAAGCTTTCAATATGCAAATATCAGATGTCGTAATTCCTATACAAAAACAATTTCCTCAATAACATAGATAGGGAACTATCAGTGGATGATCAGGTCAAATAAATGGCAAGACATTTCTCGTTACAAAGCTATGTAGCACCAACACTTTAGATTGAAGGTGTGTCCGACACCGATGCAAGTGATTATTCCATTTTCTCAAATTATAGCATGAGTTGACATGTTAATGTCAGCGTCAGCGTCGTGTCCGGTGTCGGTGCTTCATAGGTACAAAGTTATCAGAATAGTAGACATACCGTAAGCTTCATGTACATAGCTTCTGAAGGTTGCAGGCGCATAACAAACTCATTTCTACCCTGTTTCTGACCTAAAAAAGAATAAGCATTCAATAAATTATTAACATAAGTTGATGTTTTGGCCAAATGGTATTTCTCATTAAGATATGGAAAATACATGCTAGCTAATATAATGCCCTTTTTGATGTAATCGAAGAATGCTTTGAAGAGAATTCACCTAAGAAAAAAAGAAAAAGTTATGGTGCCTTACACTTGAAAATATCACCGGGAACATCCTTGAACTGAATTCGTATGTCTGCTTTTCTTGAATCCAGGGCTTTTCCTGCTTTTAGAATGAAAGGAACACCTAACACCAAAAACAAAAATTTGGAGTGAATATGTCTCAATTATTGCATTGATCAAAAGCATAGAAATACAACAGAGATTATGAAAGCTGCATGCACGCAACAGAAGCACATACACAAATAATTCAAAGGGAGGTCCAAAATTTCCCGTAAATCTACAGTGCAATTTGTGATTTAGGAAAAAAAACGCTCAAGCTTTTCACATACCCTCCCATCTTTCGTTGTGTACTCGCAGAATAACACTTGCAAAAGTTGGAGTGTTTGAATTGTCAGGTACAGTTGGATCATCTCTATAGCCTTCATATTGTCCGAGAACAACATCCTCATCTTTAATAGGAAGTACAGATTCCAGAACCTGCATTTTTTATATCAAGAAAAAGATTTGAGACAAGTTGAACTCAAAGATAAAACTCAAAGTAAACATAAAAGTGAAACTGCCGATTTTCAACTAATTAGGTTATTAAATATGCGTCTTTGCTACACTTGAGGGTAAGCATTATGTTGTAAATAATGTATATTTGTAAAAAAAAAAATATATCTGTAATTAACGTATGTTGTAAATAACGTATATTTGTAAAAGGAGAGCAAGACGTCAGTACGATTGCTGAGTACGGACATTGATTACTTATTTCAGGACCAGAGAGGCTTGAATTAAAGGAAAAACAAACCTTCACTTTCTCGTCCCGAATGTGCTCAGGCCTCATAGAAACAGGCTTTTCCATAGCAACCAAGCAAAAAATCTGAGTTTGTCGAAAAACAAGAAGATTCACATATTAGGCTCATAAATGTCTGATGAAAAATCATGAAATTTTCATAAATGTCTTACACCAACATAACAAGGTTGAAAAAGAAAAAGTATATATTGTAAAACCAAAAAGCATGTTTAAGTATTACTAGGGTCTATTTGAATGAAACCCAATCCAATGCTTAAAATGAACAATGTTGGAACTGGAAATGATTTACTATTATCTTTTAAAACATAATAAAATACAAAGTGGTGATAAGGTGGCAAAAAACTTCAAATGGAAGGTCACCAAGGCAACTAGCATTTCTTCATTTAAGGTCATGTTTGGATAAACAACTCAATTAAGCGCTTAGAGCATAAGCACTATAAACGCTTATCATATAAGTTCTTGTGTATAAGCTATTTCTATAACAAAGATAAAATAAAGTCAATGTGTGTTCATATAGGCTATAAGATATAAACTGTTTTAATAAGTTATCCTTGAGAGCTTATAGAAATAAATTGAAAACAGCTTCTGAACATGTCATAAGTTGTTTCTATAAGCTCTACTAGACTGTCTAATAAATGTTTATGCCAATAGATAAGCTCAAATAAGTCAGTCCAAACAGACCCTAAATCATTGATAGGAAATGTTGCCTTTAGTGTAGCCAGTAGCCTTATTTACTTATTAAATGCCAGCATTTTCTTCTAACACACCTTCAGCTATTAAATTTTTTGTTTTTCCAAACATTACAAATTCAATGCTTTAATATTCAGCACAAAATTTTTTGTCAAGTTTTAGTGCATATATAATTTTGTTTTCAATATTGCACCAATGAATCTATTTGACTTCATAAGAAGGCCATATCACCAACAAAAAAATCAATGTCAAAATATATAGATCTATTTCAGTATAAAATGAAGGCATCACCTGTAGCAGATGGTTTTGAATTATATCTCGGATAATTCTGCCAAGCACAAAGAAGTACATTGTTAATCTAGGTTTACTGATCCTAAATAAAATTATTACAAAATATAACAACCCACCAAGTACCAGCCCCATATTTTATCCCACTAGGTGGAGTTAACTGCATGGATCAGAACATGCTATAATTCCCTATCACGTACTAAGTTTAAGGATATGCCGTTTACATCTAAGTCTCTGTCGAGACTTTGTCCTATATTATTTTCCTTGGTCTCCCTCCACATCTAACTACTCTCCATCTGGTTAATTTACATATGTTCAAACTTCAAACCACCTAAGTCTATACAATGGAATTACTCCAATTTTTTTCTCTAATAATCGTATTTCTAAGTCTTATGTGACCATTCATCCACGTTAACATCTCCATTTCCGTGGCACTGAGTTTACTTTCGCGGCATTTTACTGCCAAACATTCAGTTCCATACTCTTACTATTATGCCGTAAATTTTTCCTTTAATCTTAACTTCTACTTTCCTATTGCAACCCACATCTGAAATATTACTATAACAACATTTCTGAAGATCATTTCAGTTTACAACCTATTATTGCCATGACATGTCACTTGACAAGTTTAACAAACAAAATATTAAAAGCAGAAAATTACCACACATACCCGTACTGGTCAAAGTATCCACCACGGCCATCAGTGCCAAAATCTTCTTTGAAAACTATCTGCCAAAGAAGAAAAAGCCAAAAAAGTCAAAGTTTAAACAAGATTTGACAGATACGATAAAACAAAATGAAATATGAATTCTCGATCTCAACTAATAATAGTGCCTTCTCTAATTTCAATAGTATCACTGAAGTTTAACTCTCAACAGTCAACCCAACATAACTTTGAAAAAAATTCTCACCTGCACATTAGCAATGTTGTCGCGATTCCATAAAGGCAAGAAGAGGCGATTTGCAAAACGAAGCACCAACTGGAATATAAGTCAAACAAAGAGATATTAGGAAGTGTTTCTGAAGCAATCAAGAAGTGTGTCGTAATGTGATCATTCACTACCATATTCTGCACTAATTCCTTTCCCAAGTAGTGATCAATACGGTAAATTTGTGGCTCTTCGAATAACCCTCCAATCTGAGTGCTGAGTTGCTCTGCAGATTCCAGATCCTTACCAAAAGGCTTCTCAACAACAATGCGTGTCCACCCACCATGATCAGCTGCAAAATTGAAATAGATGCAAGCATCAATATAACATTACTAAACACCAACACGGACACCAGACACGATACTAAAATCGACAAGTTGACTATGTGATACCTATGAAGCACGGATACGGACACAGACACCGGACATGACACGGACACTGACATGCCGACACCACTAATAATTTGAGAAAATCACATAATTCAGTGTATATATTATACGTGTCGGTGTCGTGTTGGTGTCAGACACGCACTTGTTCGACACTGGGACACGCCTAATTCGAGGAGTGTCCGTGCTTCATAGTGTGATACTGATTCAAAATTTAAGCGGTGAATCCAAAACCTAGTCTTGATCATCTCAAAAACAAGGTATGATTAAAACATCTTACATTTATTCATGCAAGCAGTCTTGATCATCTTGGAAACTGACGGATATACTGAAGGAGGAAGTGCAAGATAGAAAAGCCTCCGAGAAGAGCCCTCAGCAGTGTTTGTTGTAGATTCGTGCTTGGAAATCTCTTTATCCAACAAACGGAAATCATTCTCAGAATCATAAGAGCCACTTACATATTTGATCTATAGGCAAGAGAAATCGAAAAAGAGAATGATCATTTGAACAAAGAAAATTGCAGAAAGTCATAAAATAAACCAATGACGTGAATGCTAACCAGATGTAAAAACTTCGATACAGTCTCTAACTTTTCAGGGGAAACATCTTTTTCCTTAACAAGATAGCTGCATATTTAATCACAACAAATTTCCTATCATTTATTACATAACAATCATAGAACAACCTTCATAGTAAATTATTTAGCTAATATAAACATAAAGATCCGAGAAATGCACTTGATTATTCATTTGAGTAATCTACTTACTGAAAACAAATCAATGATTGTAAAGTAGCAGAAACAACTGATTTCTGAAAAAAATTCTACTTATTTTATGAATATTGGAGAACATAAGAAAACCTCACCCACGTAAGCGGTTTCTCAATTCCTCATCAGAGATTTTTGTCCTTGCGTAACCAAAAATACAGACTTCATTTGCTAGCAGGAATCCCTGCAAATATAGCAACGAAAATTTCGTAAACCTTTTGGTTCAGGTAAGAGTAACAAACGTCTTTAGAAAGTATTTCAGGTAAAACGATGAATTAGAAACGGATATTGACTCAGATTATCAGCAAATACCAACAATTAACAACGAAAGCTTTTGGAACATGGGTCAGCTATGCAAATCAAACGAGACAGTTGTATTATGTCATGCAATAAATCAAACTGTTCCAAAAGATTAGTTAAACTTAAATCTTTTTTAATGGTTTCACTAAAACTCTTCAAATCTTTGTGACATATATAATATATGAAATGGGAAAATAAATAAGCCAGTACTTGATTATAATTAACAACATTCCAAAACTATTTCCATTAAGGGTGTCGCAATGGTCCATTAATAGACACTATATTGAATACCCTTTCTCAAATTAACTCATATGATCCTACATTGATACTTTAAATTGAAGGTGTAGCCGTTGATCGACACTTGTCGGTATCTGACTCTGACACATGTGGTTACATTCAATCACTTCTATTTTTTTAAATTATTACTAGTGTCTACATGTTAGTATCAGTGCTTCATAAAACTAAACACAAAAACTGGGTGTTACCGAACCGAACCTGCTTGTACAGATTGAAGAGTGCTGGAAATGTCTTCTTCTTAGCAAGATCACCAGAAGCACCGAGCACAACAATTGAAAGTGATCCATTTTCAGGTCCATTATTATCTACTGATAAAGGGGAATCATTTTCTATGCTAGATCTTTGCACACACTGCCAGCAATCCTTTGTTGCCATCCTCCAGAAGTACCAAAGACCTGTATCTGGTATGATATCAATCAAATAAGTTAGAATCAACCAAATTTGGACAAAAATAAACTTGCATCCTACAATAACAATAATAAGGACTTGGATCCTCTGCAGCCAGCTGTAAAAATAATTCTGAATCCTAAACTTTGATTGGCAAAAAATAGCGGATAGTTGATAAACTAGCTTATAGCGAATGGCTAATAAGCTAGTGGATAGCTAGCTGATTGAATTTAGTATTAGATAAAATTAGTTGTTGAACTAACTTATAAACATGAAATGACATAAAAAAGACGTGTTTATTAATATTTAATCTTTTTTCAAGACAAGGGTAAAATTCAGAGAAAAAAATTATAAATTATAAGCTTTTAAGCTATAACTTATCATTTTTGTGGGCTAGTCCATACAGGGCAAAGCTCTGACTTTAAATGGCCCCCCTCCCGCAAGTGGAGAGTGGGATTGGTTTCTCAGATTAATCAGTCTTTAGGCCGTATGCTGAGTTTCCAAAAAAAGTTATAAGCTATAAGATAATTGAATTAGCTTATCAAAATAAGTTTTAGATCCCGTTTGGATTGACTTATTCTGAGCTTATGCAAATAAATAAGCTTTTATGTATTATTCATAAACTTGTCAAGTTAGTTTATGAAAAAACAGCTTATGAAGTATTTAGTGAGAACTTATGAAATAACATAAAAGCTTATTTATTTGAGTAAGATAAAAATAAGCCAATCTAAACAGACCCTTAAGTTATAAGATAACTGAATTAGCTTATCAAAGTAAGCTATAAGCTTATGAGAAACAAATGTTACCAAACAAATATTCTTTGTCATATGAGCATATAAGCTATAAGCACATTGCCAAACAGAGCCTTAATCTAATAACCTGCTGCCAGCTGCAGAGGATCCAATCCAAGTCTACTAACAACATAAACTAAATTGAAAACAAAATGATACAAATCAACAATTGTTCCCAAAATTTTGATTCCTAATTTCACACCAATATCAAGAACAATAATAATTCATAGAATTGCACATAATACCAATAAAAAACAGAGCTTTTTGGAACAAACTGATCAAAATCTGAATTAGAAACAACATTGAAACAAATCATAATAATGAAATCAAAATAATGAATTTGAGATAAAGGGTATTGAGAATTACGTTGATAAGGTTAAGAATAAAGAAACCAAAAGGTTTGGAACAGAACAGGATTCGAAGATTGTTTTGAAAGGTTTGGAATGGAACAGTTGGTTACTTTAACAACTTCATCTTTTGAGTCAATTAATGATTGTGACACACACAACAATTTAAGTCCACCCAACCCACTCTAGTGATGCAAGTTATAAATTCCAAATTCCAGATACATCCTCCTCCTCCTATCATTATTATAACGCAAAATTTTTATTAAATAATAGATGTATTTGATCTATTAAATAAACATATATATTCCATATTATAAATCAGATATATTATAAATCAGATATATCAATTATTCAATAAATTTAAAAAAAATATAAAAAATCTTAACTATAATAGCAACATGGGATTGTTTTTTCTTGCGTAGACGAGTATCATTTATGTGCAACTACGGAGACTGATCCATAAATGAACGACAAACTATATCTAAGAGTTTTAATATTGCTGCATGTTCAAAAATATATTCAAACTCAATATCTTGATTAAAATAAAAGATACATTCACATCTCATTTAAACGCTCTTAAATACAATCATTACAGGTAATGTTATTAATTACGTTAATGAGTAAAATATGTACTACATATGTTTTGAAAATAAACAGGTAGTAGAGGATATCCTGTATTCTTCCATATTCTGAATACTTAATAGACCATATCACACATTAATTTAGATTACCATAACAAATCAATGTAATAAATTTGCTACTCTCATTGTTAATTGTGATTTTTTTACATAATTAATTGTGATTGTTTAACAAATCTGCTGTCTTTTAGTCAATTTCAAATGATTTCCTTCTATTTGATTGCACAAGTAAAGTAATATATAATTATACTTTATTTCATTTTTATATAAAGTAATATATAAATAATTTGATGTTGTATAATGGAGATCTCATTTTTATATTTGTAATCATGTAGTGAATCCGACAAAAGATAATGGTTGGTAATATACAACTTGACTTTATAGATTTATAGAATATAATAGTTCTTTAAATATACATCTTGTCACCATTCACAATCTTTGTTCATTGAAAAGGGTTGATTTTATGATTAATTTTATTTTAGTAAAATATGCATCTAGTCCTTGAAGTTATAAAATAGATGCACTATTATTATTTTTTTCCATCAAACTCAGTTAAAAAGTACATATGTAGACATTTATTGTTAAGTTAGCGGTCTTAAGACACCTCTTTGAAAAATTGTTATGTTACTTAGTTTAGGTTTATAATGTCTGTTGATGAAATATATTCATCTGGAAAATTAAGAATAAATTGACAAACAATAATATATATATATATATATATATATATTAATTATGTTTGGTGTCGTAAAACATGTCTTGGACATTCTACCTCAATGTTAAATAATCGTGTAGACGATCATTTTTACATAAAGGATCAATTTAAAACTACAAGAAATAAAATAATTAATTTTATACGAAGGTTAAACTTACATGATCTTATGATGTATTTGGTCAGGAAAATCAATAAAGAAACTCATGTTACGTTATAAATGTCTTTTAATAACTTAATTGTTTTTTATAAAAACTATACTTTTACTTTTAACAAAAATTGTGGAAACTATTACCATTTACCAACAAGCATTTATGGAGAATTTTCTTTTACTGCTAAATTTTATGGAAGTTGAAAAAACCCGAGCATGTCTATGTTATTGTAGAAGAAAACAACGGAGAGGGTTGGCAAAAATTAAAATTATTGTTATTATTTACATTATCAAGTTTTAGCACTTTATTTTAGTCAAAAAGAAAAAGAAGAAATAAAAAAATATTTATACTTTCTTTAGAGCTGAAATATCATCATCATGGCGGCTTTTTAAAATAAGGAAGTCTCTCATGTGATTTATGATGCATGACGATGATGGATTATCTTTGTAAATAGTTAAATCAAAAAATTTGATTTGAATATATTGAATGTTTAAAATATAATAGAAAAATAAAGACATAAAATAGTTTTTTAGATTCATTGTGTCCATAACTTATAGTTCAATTGATAAAAATATCAAAATTGTTAGACCGGGTGTCATGATCAAGGTATAAATCTCGACCCATCCACTTGTTTGTATGAGTTTCAACGATTATTTATTATTGTCTATCTACGAAAAATACTATTTGAAAATCCAAATCCATATCTTTGCTTTTTGTTGAAAAAGGATGCAAGCATCCAAATCCTAAAAAGTGAAAAGTCCAACAATTTTTTTAAAAAATATCTTCGTATCAAGGTCAAGAACCGACTAATACGAGGGTCGAGGGATCAAATCACACCATCTACTTGAGGGGTGGCACATAGCTCTATATGGAGCTAACACACCAAAATTAACACAAGGAATCAACATGAAACTTTGAGAAGAGTGAAAGAAAAGTCCAATAATTCATAGGTATAAAGCATCAAAATTTGATCATATTCTAACAACAAATTCAGCACCTTATTAATTTTCTTTGTAAGATCGAACTTAAAAAAATATTCCCATTTGAAAATTCCCATGTACTTCAAAAAACCATATCCATATGCCAAGTAACATGATACACAGTAAATATCCATATGTCAAGTAACATTATTATCTATGAGAAAAAATCACCACCAAGTAAATTTCCATATGCCAAGTAACATTAACTATGAGAAAAAATCACCAAAATGAACAACTTTGAACATACATACATGCACAAAACAAGGAAAGTTCCCTCCATCAACTAACCACTTAACTATTGTTGCAAAAATGATATCACATTTTCAACCACTTCGGCTTGACAAGCTTTTTCTCCGCCGGTTTTCTCTCTTCAGCAGGAGGTTGCACGACAGGCTCAGCAGACACTGGTGCAGACTCTGCAGGATTTGACGACTGGCCTTTATCGTCAGAGAAATTCAAACCTTTCAAAGACATGACCTCTTCAGGTAGGTAAGGGCCATCGTCGCTGCTATCACCTAAATATCCCATCAACACCAAGTTAATAAATATATCAAAGAGCTTAAAGGATTCGGAATCAAATCCTGGTGAAGAAGAAAATATCGACATCGCCTCTAATATATTAACATATCACAATTACAAACAGTAAAACATAATTTTGTGATGAATGATATTCACAATGAAATCCTCTCCTGAATGAAAAACTAAATAGTTTGCAAGCAAATTTAAAGGAATCTTTTAGATGAGACTTGACAAAAGTTCACTCAAATAAGTTGACTATAAAAAATACTCTCAATTCCCAACAAAAATATAGCAGTAAAACTACACCAAGTTCCGGAGAAACATTGGAGTTGCGAAAAATACACCACAGGGTTCAGTTTTAACTTATTTATGTATAATAGCATGCATGATTTCTTAGTAATGTATGCAGCTGAGGCATCCTAATAGACCGCAGTTTCCTAGGAATATACACGGCACAACCAGTGTTGTAGAACATCGGCCATGGTGATGGATTTTTCGCAAACCGGCATGGCCAGTTTGTGAAGGATGGCAGCTCCATGGCGTTTTTATGGCAGATACGGAAGCTTCAAATGGCAAATTTTTGGCTTTTTGCCATAGTCTACAATCGCTAACACTGGGTAAGACACAAAACAACAACCTAGAAACCATGAGCTATGGATGACAGCAATCAACAACTACACCAAGAAAATCTTTTTCCGCCAAGTGAGGCATGAGCAGAAAACTCACCTTTGGAAACATCATATGAGAAGTACACAATGGCACCAGGGCAAAATCCAGCAGTATAGAAATCCTGAGAAATGTCTTTGACCAGCTTCTTGGGTGGAGTAGTATCTGCATTATAAAAAGCACATGTGATGATTCATTTAAGTTAAACACACACAATCAAATGAACTTTCAATACGATGAAATCTTCTAACTCATATCAAAAGACGAGTTTCTATAACTTAGGTGGCATTTTGATAAACACCTTAATTAAGCTCTTAATAAATAAATGTTAATCATGACAGTTTCATTATGTTTATGTCATCAATTCTTAAATTCAATAAGTTATTTTTGTTTGGATTTGCACGTTGAAAAGCTACTAGTGTTCTCAAGTTTTGTTTTCACAGTAAAAACAGAATTTCGGGTGGATGAGAATCAATGAGAGGACATAACTAAAGTCTACATAAAGTGTTTCCATAAGCTATGTCGGGATGCTTATTAAAATAAGCCAAAAGACAGCTTATGAGCATAACACTGCACAACCAAATACAGATGATCACTATGAATTCACAATTATATATACCACTGCACAAGGAAATACAATTCAAAGTAGATTCATATACAGGATATTGAAATGCTTACATAAATAAAATGGCTTCTCTGGTTGTGCAATCACTTTCTTGAGGAGATCAATTAAACTCTGAATGGTTTCTGATGGATGGAAGGTAGCTTCCAGTGTGTGATTATCAGGGAAGCGAACTCTTATTACAGCCTGAAAACAAGATTGAACCAAATGATAAGATAAATTAGTCCCTTATTGATCTGATTTGCTTCAATATTCGTGAAAAACTAATTACCTTCGTTATTCTTGACCTGCGAGCTGCCAGATCTGCATCTCGAAGTTTTCGAGTCTTCAGGAATTTATCTGTACATAATGCATATAAATAACAATGTCAAGAAGGGGATACAAGTTTTGAAAATTGGAAATATATGTTAGGCTAAGATTATATTGAAAAGCGCATAAACATTGGGTCATTCTTTGCCGAACAGAAGGATTAGGATCAATTTTACCTTCCTTTTTCGTAGCCAAGATTTTGTAATAATCTTCAGCAGTAAACTCGTAGAACTCTTCTGTCTCCTCTTCTTCCGGAAATACCAACAAGAAAAATAAATAAGCTTAACTAGGATACATTAGGAAGATTATATATACAAACATCAACAACTTGAAATTCTAAATGCACGTTTTATCTTAAGGCATAAAGACGGTCAAAGTGAAATTGCTATTACTACCTTTGTTTGCTGCATCATTTGGTGATGCAGAAAGTGACATTGTTTCAAAAACACGAATTTCTCGTCCAAATTTTTCATGCATCTCTGCAACTGTGGCCTGTTGCCATAAAACATGACAGTGAAAAAACCGTTAAGTAACTTTCAAGTTTCAACTAGGAAAAATACTGCGATAGATAAGTAAAAGTAAACATACATAACACAACAAAAAACCTAGCAACCATGGTACGATGTTTCACAAATGACCAAAGACTTCAAGACAATATGCTTTCACAAAAGACCAAAAAGAGAACAATTTTACAGTTATCCTAGGCATATACTAAATTTTAGTGCAGAATAACTCATTAGCTAAGAGAGACAGTTGAAAATAACCGATGTAAAGAACACGGGGCACGGAACACAATCAATTATCAATGTTTTTTTAACAAAAGAGAACTTGAAGTTGTCAGAAAAAGGGTTGTAATAATGAATTAATAGGGTTGTAATGAATTAATTTATCAATGAAATCCATTGGTATATGGTTTGGTTAGTTTAACCGTTTATTTCAACCACATTAACCGCATTAAAAGAACATAATACACCGAATTAGAGCGTGAATCACTGCAGAAGAAAATTTAAATTGATAAGAGCATATTCCACAAAAACTGATAGGAAGAAACAAAATTAAGAAAACATACCATGACGAATTGGGTCATACTCATATTCGTTCAATTGATTGAACAAAGTCAAAGGAATTAAGGTTCTCAATTACAGCCTCAGATCCGCCCAATCGACGGCTGCGTGTTTGTGTCACGTACAACTTTTATCTTTTATTTTATTTGTGATTTTAGTCTGATATTATTTATTAGAATATGATATTTTCACGAAAGCAGCACGAAGGCATAAATAAGTAATAACATGTCAAAAATACTATGTTAATCGTGCTACACCAGCTGTTTTCCAGCAAGAGCTTTTAATTGGTCACCTAGAGATCGTGAATACTTGGCAAAGTTTATCGTGATAAATAGCAATTCTCTTATTTATCTACGCGCCAAAACACGATTGTATCTAATTTATGATTTTATGTCCTTTTCTGGCTATTATAATGCTCCTTTTCTCACTTTTCCATCTGATCTACTCTCCTTACTACATAAGATCTTCTCTCTACATGCTTAAACCACCTAACCCTAGTCTTATCTCACATCCAACGCAACATTCGCATATCTGCTACAACAACAACCAAGTCTTATCTCACTAAATAGGATCAACTACATGGATCAAATTACGCCATAATCCATAATGTTCTATCATAAACCCCCTATTTCGGTCCAACTCGTTAATCTCTAAATCTTCCTTAATAGTTTTTTTCTAGGTGTTCAACTAGCTACTCTTAATTTATTTTCACGTTGAAACCAACAAGATTAAAACTTCTTCACTTTGAATCAACACATTCATCTTCTTGATACATAAATCAATCACCCTTTAACACATCAATGTTGATAATTCACAAATAAAATCAAATAAAAACTAAAATAAATAAATAAACAAAACCCAGATGATAAATTGGAAAACAAAAAAGACCCAGATGGTAAAATTACATGATTAAACTAAAAATCAAGGAATAAATAATAAAACAACGAAAAAAAAATACAAAATTGAAGAAGGAAAAATGAGATTTTTAGGTGAATGAGAAGAATACCATTGAATAAGGGTTGGTGACTCTTCTTCTTTTGGATGATTGAGGAGAGAGATCAACTACCATGAGAGAATTGTACAAGACTGACAGTGGCGATGATGAACGAAAAAGAAGAACAAGAACAGAACCTTAGATGACTTGTTCTTTCTTTTCGTTCTTTTTGTTTTGTTTTATCTTATTTTTATTTATTCTTTTCTTTGGGTCGGTGCTTCAAATATTTTCTGAAATTAGTTTTTTTTTTTTAATAAAAAGTTTAGATGGGTTAGACTGCCTTAAGCCCAATGAATAAGGATGTCAAGAAAATTGTTGTATACACATCTAAGAAGGCCGAAACACACTAGAAAAAGATGT
>Ga0099826_10000948_pt1 | contig 16090 bp, 11 predicted proteins | sample Mtrugardesep15_FD_76830 | JGI IMG/M metagenome (GOLD analysis project Ga0099826, IMG submission 76830) | Root nodule microbial communities of legume samples collected from California, USA - M. trunc garden sep15 | ecosystem: Host-associated > Plants > Roots > Nodule | place: USA: California... | reverse complement strand
TTCTGAACACATGATAATAGATATCCCATGCCTGATAAAGAAATAAATAAAAATTATTTCTGGAAAGGGAAAAATGACATTAAACAGATTGCAGCAATCACCAATTGCACAGAAGTTACTAGCGCTGTGTTAGAGATAAAATAAAAACCATTCATGTTATTTCATCCAACAGTTTAACCTCTAACCATATTTGATTTACAACATCATGCATTTATGCAAATTTTCTGTTATTTAGTGCCAGCATTATAAGTAAGCTATACTTGAATATGAATATTTACAATCAATTTACAAGAGATTGCATACACACATGTATTTACAACAACTTCTGCACCAATATATCAGTGTGTTCAAATGATCCAGGGATTTTCATAACAAGTAATTTGGCACAATTTTACAAGTCCAAACTTTCATACCTGAGTAAGCTCGGCATCTTTCCCAGTTCTCCTATAATTCATAGAGCATTCGTAAGCCTCTAATAATTCCTGTCGATAGGCCTACAGTAACAAGAAAGTCGAGAGAACTTTTTTATAAAAAATAATGTGAGTTGATAAATTCAAGGTAAAAAACTATGCAATACAACTAAAGTTTCAAAGACATACATTATTATGGTTTATCTATACCAATATATAAAGACATTTCAAAACTTAACTGCCTGTTAACTACTTTTTGGTCGGACCTTTTTCTTAGACATTTTTACCCTTAACAACTCGGTCTTTTTCAAATTTCAATTTAAACTTAATCTGCACCATAATCATAGGAAGCTTGAAAACTAATTACCTTTTTTTAAAATTCAATGACAAATTTTTCATTAACAGCATAATTTAAAAAAAAAATTAAAAACATATAAATTGAATATTCAAAGTAAAATTTAGGCTTAAATGCACTTTTGATCCCCCTATTTTAACATAGTTGGAATTTTGGTCCCCTCATTTTTAAATCCACCATTTTGATCCCCCTATTTTACATTTTTTGGGTTTTTTTTAGTCCCCCATAAGTTTTGATGATTTGACACTCTTATTAATACTGTGGCATGTCTGTGTTGGTTTTCTTATTTTCCACGTCATTCACAATAATTAGAATTTTAATTAATTTATAACTTCAAAATTTTAAATTTAGTTAAAAATAAAAAAATTAGGATCCCAGATTCAATCTTCACCACCATCACATCTTCATCTTTCTTCAATTCCGTTTACTCCCCAAATCTTCCACCACCAAGAAGGAAAAACCCATAAAATGTGACAACGACAGTGGAGAAATTCACCTACTCTCCCTTCATTAATTTTCACTGCTTTGCTTCAACTTCCTTTCTTGTTTACTGCTTCGCTTCAATTTCAGTTTTGCATCATTAAGAAATTTTGACCCATACCCATAACCCCAAATTCTTTAAGTTTTGGGTTTAAATGTGTGTTTGTTAATTTCTGGAAAATATGATGATTAAGATGATTTATTTTTCCAGAATCAATTAAAATAAACTCCTGCTTTATCCTTCTCCCTCAATTCAATTATGGGTTGTGAATTCCCTATGTTGTTGCTATGTTTGTGGGACTGTTTCACTTCTGTTGAGGTTGTATTCACTAAATGGATTTGGATTCATCGAAGAAAAAAAAAAGGAAGAATTGATGAATTTATTTTTCTTTGGGTTTTTTTTACAGGCTTATGAATGTACAAGATGATGAAGGATGATGCTGGTGGATATTGATGATGATGATGGTGGTGATCTTTAATTTATCTTTTATATTTTAATATAATAACTAAAAACAATGGCATGGCAAACACTTAATCCAACTCACATATGTGTCATGTCATTAATAAGAGTGACAAATCACCAAAACATATGGGGGACTAAAAAAAACCCAAGAAATGTAAAATATAGGGGGATCAAAATGGTGGATTTAAAAATGGGGGGACCAAGGGGATCAAAAGTGCATTTAAGCCTAAAATTTAATAAGTTTAGATAATATAGATAGATACTATAAAACAATATATATAAATGAATTAAATTAAAGTAGATATTATAGAATAAAAAATGTGGATAAACTGGCATGTTAGTGCCCGTCTTTCCACTAGTTATAATAACTGATGAAGGATAATAATCATACAACCTCAATAAATATTCTCTCCTTTATGGTAGCATTGTTTTTCATTGCACCTTCTTCAAGCATTTCATGCAATGGCTCCAAGACCTTTAGCATCCCTTCGATATTATGTTCACCGAAATAAAGACGGCTGGCTTCTTCCAGTCCTTCATGCCATAGTTCGTGCCAAAGAATAGCAACTCTGATAAGTTCTTTTGATACAAGTTGGGCCTGTAGATAAAACCATCTTGTGGTTAAAAAGGTAGAATCTGACAAAAAATAATGTTAATATAGATAACTATCAAACCTGATCCACAAGCACACCACTATGCTTCCGAACTTTGTCCACAACTTCCTGAGCTGCAGCTTTGCGCAAGTTGCTTATTGATTTACAGGCCACAAGCAAAGGATACATGAGAGCCTGAAGAAGACATAAAACCAAAAAGTATAAAATTATTACAAAATTGGCATCCAAATCATTAACATGGGCAACAAAACAATAAGAAGCAATGTGCAAGTCATTAAAGTGTTGCCCCTAGGTCCCCTGCAATAACATAATAAATATATCAACCAGCAACATTAACAATAAATGCAAATTGACTCTACTATTGTCCCTAGGTCCTCGCAATAACATAATAAATATCTCCACCAGCAGAATACAAAAACCTACGTGAAGATTGTGGTAAGGTTATGGCTTAATGGTCATGTGTACAAGGACCACCTCTTAATAGATGGGGGAGAAGATCAGTCGCCTCATATGCAAGTATGTTTGGAGTCAGGCTAAAGTGCAGTTTACTAACAATACCCAGTGCCTCTGTGGAGTTTGATAGTACTATTTTTACCCATTTTTGCAAGGCTCATGCTGCACACTATGATTTTAATGAGTTTCTCCTACCTCCTGTTGCAAGGGACAAATGATACATAAAAAGGAACGGAAGCAACACAAAACCTACTTTATACACCTTTCCCTTTTTGGTTTGCTTCCGACTTACTCTGCCACCAGATTTCAGCTATGCCTACAATTGATCCCCTGTTGCACTTCCTCTTGGGTCACCCTGACCTTGTATCTCATAACAACAATCAAGGTTGCTATGTGGGAGGCCCATCGCCCTCCAAGCCTCTTCTCAACTGTGATCATAACCATCGGCTCAAAAATACAATAAAACATTGTGGGAACAGCATTGTTGCCCTCCATGCCCTATAAATGGAACCCAGGCTACTCCATCCGACTTACCAATACCATAGATTCTCCTAAAGTCTCTCCGACTAATTATGAATACTTTCGTTAGTGTTTTAAGAAATGACGATACTCCGGATATACCAGTTTGTTTGCATACACTAGTGAATTTATTTCATTGCATATAACAGTTACTTCCCTAGTCCCAGGGTTCTTGATCTCGCTGTCTGGCCATGCCTTTGGTAATAAGACTCGTTTCTCCTCTCTTTCTACATTTTTTTATTAACGTACCTCTATCTAATGGTTCCCAAACCTAGTCTCAAGGTATTGTGACATCCCATCCTCTACTTTCCCTTGTATATTAATTGACTTTGTCCTTTATGTTTTTGGGTATCTCTTTAATTTACTTTATTAGTCGATTAACTTGTTCTCATGAGAGTTCAATTACCTTTGACAAAAGAAATTGTTGTTTGGAAGAACATAGTGTCCAACAGCCGATTGATGCTGGATATGAGTCTCATAGACTTTACCATACACACTTAATTGGTTCATCTTGGTATTCCTAAACCTCAGAAAACGGTGCAAACCTCTCCAAGTTATCTAGTTTGCACTACGGCAACACACTAGCAGTCAGTTTCCCGATCAAGTCAGTAAATGATTTTCATCCCGTTTTACTTTAGTTTACTCTAATGACTTGTTTTGTAGAGGTTGAGCTAGCCAGCTAGGCCCAACCCACATTCTAAGACTTCTATTGAATAATACGCATTATATTCTGCAGCAAAAAAAGTATCATACTACTCATCATACAATTCCTGATATACTATATATTTTCAGCAAAACAAGGAGCAAACACATGGTGGAATTAAGCAACTCTTTAACTTCTATAAAGTCTTATTTAAGAAAGATAAAATAAAAATAACAAAAAAACTGTAATCCTTCTGCAGGTTATGAAAATCATATCAGGTCTCACAAGAAAACAAGCCTCTCCAAAATCCATGTAGTCTACTTCTAAAAGAAAAATGATAAGGAAAAACTACTCTATACCAGTCATATACCTGTGGATGATTTTGCCCAATTCGAACCAAAAGTGATTGTATCAACTCTCTCACGGCATGGTTATTAGAGTGTATCCTGGCAATGATTTGGGGCAGAACTACTAGCCACGTATTGATATTAACAAGGGAAAATCCTTTCGTTAGGGCCATTTGAACTTCTGCAGTAGCTCCATGGTTGAACCATAGTGTCAAAAGACGAAGAATATCCTGCAGTTCACCATGCTTAAGAATCAAAGGAAAGGGACTAACATAATTCCATAAGATTACTTGCCAGAAGAGTCCATGTAGAAAACTCATGTAAAGTATAGTGCAAAAGACAGTTCTCTAAGAATTGCATAGTTAAACTTGAACACAAAATCTATTTAAGACCAAGAAAGCATTCCTATTTATCAAATACAAAATCTATTCAAGACCAAGAAATATAAGCTATTTTACAAATTAGACTATCAAGTAACATATGCCTAACAAAATCTATTATGAAGTCAGAAACATATTATTAGAAAGCAATGTGAAACAAGTGGGAACCCATGGGAGCGCAATGCTATTTGTCATACTGACGGTGCAGAGTATAAATTATGCCCATAAACAGAACTCAAATATAAAAACAAGTCATTCGACTTGAGCCCCAGTAAATTGTGAGATTTAAAAACCAATTATCAGCACCCTAGTTTGCAGCTTCGTTTAAGCATAACACCAATTAAGAATGTAACAAAACTATAAAATGCCAGTGCAAGACTCTTTCGAGTTTTGAGTGATCAATGAATTAAAAGAAGCCAAAAAAGCATTGCTTAAAAGAAGAAGAAGAAAACAAACATAAATGCTTTAATACTCCTTTGAAAAGTAGACTACTATCTCTTTGAGTCAGGAAATACAAAAACAAGGTAGCAACTCAGCCAAAATTTAATTTTATTGTCCAGATTGAAGGGATATTTATGTGGATGGTTCCGTATTAGAACAATAACAGAAATAGGAGCTTACCTGTAAACTCCCGTCAACACCTTTCGAATTTGCTGCACATGCTATAGAATGAAAGTATCCCGTGACAGCAGCAACAACAAACTGTGCTGCAATTTCAGGGAAACCTCTTAAAGTGTAATGAGACATCACTGCTGTATTGAACAATGCCCATTTATGCCAAGCTTTGGCCCATTTATTTGCATACTGAGTAGCTTTTGTGAATGCATTGAGTATATCTACAAATATAGAAACAAAATTAAAATTTGATCAATATTATTTTCTGTTAAAGGTCTAACTTATGACAACTTAAAACCTTTTATGGACTCATCAACCAGTCCAGGGGAAAGTGACCACTGCCAGGAGCCAAGTTTCAGATAAACACGAGCAAGGAGAGGAACACTTGGATTCAAACCACTTGTGAAAACCGTTTGTGTAACTGGCTGAATGTTGGGTGCACTTGAAAATTCCATAGCCAAATTCTAAGCAAGATAAAGCAGATGGATGATTGACGATGAATATTCAAGCTCAAGTGCATGTCACACAAGAGGAAAATATGATACCTGTAGCCTAACAAATGCTTCTCTACGCTTTGAATCCTCTCCAAGTGACCATTGGAACTTTAAGTATGCCAGCATTACTTGAGGTGGGCCATGATATTGGACATTTTCGGGAGTTATCTCAGGGTCATACTGAGAACAAAAATAAATTGAGTATTGCACACAAGTGAGAGTTAACATAAGAAAGAAACCATCATAGACCAGGTGCACAGTTCAAACCTCTAGAAGTTTAACTAAAGTAGATCTTGCTTGGCTAATGCGCCCACTTTTTCTGCAAAGAGAAGCAAAGTTTAGCCATGTTTCAATGTCTTCAGCTGGTGGCAGCACAAGTGTTCTAACAGCCAAAAGTGCCTGCCAAACCTGCCAAAAAGCATCAGAAAGTCAGAGGAAGGAAATTAAACGCCCAAATTTGTCAAATGTTTAATTACACAGATAAACATTGTGTTGCAGAAGCAGATAATAAACATCAGTTGTCACAGATATGAAACTGAGTATGGGACATCACAGCCCTCTGCCATTCCAGCACAACTGCAACATCCCATAGCCATAGACGCTATATTGGCAAGACTTCAGAGGTTTGTTCCATCTGAAAGGGTTCGAAGATTGAAACCTATGACATTTCGTAAAACCAGCAAATATTTATTCTGGCATCTCATAAATACAATCTCGATTTTATCCACAGTTAAACCAGCCGGCTTCAAGCAATTGAGAGAGTTTTTGGTCTTCCAACACCCTTCAAACACAGAAACCAATTGTTTGGGTTAGCAGCCTCCCAGTACACCATCATACACACACAAAGTCCCCATCCTGCTTCAGCTTCATCTCAGTAGCCCGCCCCAGTTTCAGCAAATTTCCAGCAGCTCACACCTGCTTTGCGCAGCCTCTTGCTGAGTTTGGCCACTCCATTTTCTGTCTCAGTATCATTATTTCTCATCCACGTTTTGTTTTGCATTGACTTATTGTTACTAGTTATGTTTTAAACTGAATGATAATTGTGGACCTACAGGAGGTCATTAATTAATACCACTCATCAAGATAATCTCTCGCCATAATCTCAATATTATGACCTTGGAATAAACAACTTTCATTGTTATCGGTGACACAACGAAATAATATAAGGATCCATTTGAAGTCTTGAAAGACGCTAATTACATTCCTCAGAAATTCAACCCATAAATAATGTTTAAGCATGCATATGCAGTTCCATGGGAAAACTGTGTAAATGTTTAAGCATGAATATGCAGTTCCATGGGGAAACTCTGTTTACCTCAACATTGCTCTTGGCTCCTTCTATACGCTGAGTCCACATGTTGCGAATAAGAGCCCGTCGCTCTTCAGCAATTCTATCTCCAATAGGAAGCGTACAGTAATCAATCACCTGGGAGAAGAGAAGATAAGTCCAAGTTACGGTCATAATGTTACATTTAGTGAATGGTAACAATCAAAGTTAAGACTTCTTAATGCTAACCTCTTCTAGTTCAGATAGGTTCTGAACACGAACCATATTGATGTAAGCACGCTCATAGCTCTCCAAAACCTGGAGGTGCAAACAAATTGAGAAGGAAATGATTGTGCAGATAAATCAGCTATTTTGGGCATTGTAAAATCTAGGTTTACTTGGTGAGTTGTCATTCCTAGCTTTATTATGGATGTTTTCTTGAATGTGTCCTTTACCTTACTATAGATTTTGTGGTGTTATTTTCTACGGATTTTGGTTTATGTCACCCCATGCTTTGGTGATTTTGCTTATTTTTAATAATGATTTGGTGTATTGCAGATGATTGGTAGGCTTTGATGTGTGACACAATTGAGATTTCAGATTCCGATTATGATGACTTTGTATGCCAATCAAATTATATCAAAAATAAATAAAATGGGAACACAGGAAAATATTATTTGAATAAATGAACATAATCAGTACAAGGTTACACTTTCAGCATAAAAGTCAAATTGCGGTAGGGTTATGTACGGACTCTCGAGGGAAATTCATCCAAAAAGTTTAAGTTATTAATAGAAGGGCTTGGGAATTTTTTTTGTAAATATCTCTAACTAACATGCAAGGTTAGTTTTTGAATTGAACAAATACATGCATTTTCAAATTGAGATTGAATTAACGTAAGCACATGGAAATGCTTCAAAATGATGTCAAATCTGTATGGTGATTGGAGAATATACAAAATATGGCACAATATGTGACGTAATTGCCAAAATTTCCATATCCCCTTTCCAAAAACAGTGATAAAAGTATCAATTAAACCTTCTTTATATTCAATGATAACACGCTAAATGACTGAGGCATTATGCAAATAAGACTATACAACTGAAGAAATTCAAATTAATGAATAATGCTAAAGATTTAAGCCTGTAGGAAAAATTAATGAAGCACACTCACCAAAGCAGCAAGCTCTGTTGCCAGACATTTTCTAGCTCTTTCAACATACTCACGTGCTTCATCATACTGCCAAATAGATAGGAATCACTGTAAATGAAATTGAAAAAACAAACAAACAAGAGAAGTAGATGTCATCAACAAATTAAATACCTTTCCTCTGCGAACTGATAGAACAGCCCTGAAGAAGGTACCATTACTACTTCCATCACTACTAGAAGCATTATTTCCCGCGCTTCGAAGTTTTGTTTCATCACCATCATCTAACCGAGACACATATTCTGCCATTTGGTCCCATTCTCCCATGTTCCAAGCAGCATTAGCAGCCTAAACCAAAAAACATTAGTCCAATTACAGCCAGTATAAAATGTCCACACATAAAACAAAGTATAAAACCCACCATTGGTGCTATTTCAAGACGAGTTACTGCATCAGCAGGGGTCCAATATTCCTTACATAAATCACTTAACTCTTCCCATCGAGCTAATGCAGCAAGGCATCTCATCCTACCTGCAAAACAAGCTCCTAGCTCACACATTTTCAAAACAAACAACAAAAGTCCTTTCCCACTAAGTGAAGTGAGCTACACCATGGTTGTCAAATTCGGGATCCCGCCAAAAATTGTTTTAGTATAGAAAGAGTGTAAATCATAGAATCCTAACATGGATCATAAGATCCCAAAAGATAGACAAAATTATAGAAAAAACTAAAAAAATATAACCTTGACATAATTATCCTAAAAAAAACTTTTTTTTTATTGATTTGATCATAATGATGAGAGTTTGACCTAAACATAAATTATATAAAACTTTTACTAATTTCCACAACGGAATAATAATTGCAAAAAAGAGAAGTTCCAAGTTGGAAAGCAATTTCTCAAGTAAACCCACCAAGTCCCGGAAAAAAATATGTATGTTCGGTGTATCCCTCTTTCCAATCAAAAGCAGGTCGAATTCTGAGTCAAAAACGTGTGGAACTGGGTTGTAAAGGTGCAAGTTATTCCAAGTAAAAACGGTTCGATCGGGTCAAAATGTGCTAAACCGGGCCAGAATCGTGTGAAACCAGAATGAGAGAAAGAGCTCCTGCGATTTTTGTACCGCTCCAACACGGTGGAGGGAGAAAAACGTGTGATCTTACAATCTCACGATTAAGATCGCGCTCTTAACAACCATGAGCTACACAGATTAAAAGATGTCATAAAGAGAGGCAGCCCTAAAAGCGTGATTATTCAGTGGACCCACTGTCCGGTACGAAAACTTTTCGTGAAACTGTGTTTCAAATCTGATTTGCTCCTTTGGTGGTGTGACCACTTTCCAAAACCGTTTTCACTTGTTTTTCTGGCAGCCACTTTGTTTTCCAGCGACATTTCTAGCACCCACGCACACCAATAAACTCACGACAAGCCTATCTACCCAAATACCAGCCTAAAAGGTCGCATCACATGTTTTTTAAGCAGCACGTCTCTCTCATGTGTGTTCTACTGAGCAATTATTCGTAGTCACGTGTCTGGAAGCGTCTGGCACAGTAAGGACAAGTATGAGAGATATTAGTCAATTTTTGAATGGTTAGTTCAAGACATGGTATGGAAGACTCTACTACTAAGTTGCCTACAGTTTGATAGAGTTTAGTATCTTCAATGGAAATGACTAGGGAAGAATTCCCGAATTACAGAATGAATTGCAGAACTTCAAGGGTCTGCACCCCTATTCGTAGGAAACATCTCAATTCTCCTAGCAATCTACCTAAATGACTGACTAATTAACTAACCAATCTGCCTATGCATTGTCCACACTTCAAGATCAAAATGCATACCGTGCAATAAATATCACCTCAATTCTCAGTGATTGCAGTATCCCCATACCCATAGATTATCGGATACCATACATGCCAAAATTGGCCCAGGTTGAAGCACATCGAAATAACTCAAAATAAGAAAGTTAGAATGAATGTGAAGTCATGATTACAGACCTAAAGTGGTTTCCAACACAAGTTGTGCACTTGTTACTTGAGACGCCTTTGCAGTATATGCCTTGAGAGCATCATCCCATCGCTGCAGTTTCTCATACCTAATGTATATATACTATAAGTAACTAATAATCTCAATAGCATTCCAGAGATAAAGATCGAACATTACCATGACTCCTTGAGTTGAAATTCTAGATGCTGTTGAGCATAGGTCAATACTCCAACTGCAGCCTATAAAAGTAAATGTTTGATTGTAATGCAGAGTCAGCAAAGTCAAAAATACGAGAGTAGCAGCCAACTGGTAAGCTTGAAAAGAAATCAATTTTTAAAATAAACCTCGTGTTGGTGCAACTGGTTGTTTATATGAATAAGAGCTTCAACTACAGAAACTGGGTTGGCATCCATCTTGGTAAACCGAGCTTCTTGAAATTCCATTTCTTTATAGTGCAAGGCTTTTGCAAATGCACGACACTGTAGGTCGTACATAAAAGAGTAATATCACATGAAAAAGATAAGGGAAAGTCAAGAAAATATCCAGCATAACAGGGTTAAAAAGTTCAAAAGAAAAACATGTGTTGAAGGAGATGCATGCATCACATTCACGCAAACACAAACATACCCAAAGACAATAAATAAAAAGGGACGGACCTTTTCTGCAAGTGCACCAAGAAGACGAATGTCAATAGGAAGAGGTTTCTCATCATGTTCCATGAACTCAGCCTAAAGAAACAAGTAACAAAAGCAGGTGAGTGTAAATTCCAAAAGTAGAAAATTGTCTGTCTAGTCTCTCCATGCATCTTCAAAATCAATATAAATAACTTATAAAATTCCAAACAACAAGAAGATTGGCGTAATAAAATACTTGAAAAAAAGATGCCTCAATGACCAAAACACTGAATTTCTTTTCTAAACAGCAGTGATCAATAAACAAGCACCGACAACGACCTAAACATTGACCAATAGATGGGGTCAGCTACACGGATTAAACAAAACCGTTGTGTTCAATCATTGCCTAAATTCTAAATAAATCCGCGCGCAAATCTAAGATTTTCCGACAGTTCCAGAGAATCTATTTGATCTCCCCCTAACTCTAACTATAAGATCACCAACTCCACTCCACTGCTTTTAGAACACTGGCTTTTATTGGTTTCTTGCATAGCTGAATAACTATAGGCCCATTGATTACAGAACAATGGCAGCACTTCCAGGGTTGCCTACCTCCCAGTGCCAAAAATAAAATGTGCCTCTAAAATGACAAGATACCCATTCTCTAAACTCTATTTATAGGAAACCTGCCTTATGTTTTCTATTGACTGACTGAGTCTAACTAACAAACTAAACAACTTAACTCTCCTCTCAACTGACTAACCTATCAGTACTCCCAATTAGAATTTAGTTTAACAGAAATCTCATTTCTGAGTTGTTATTTACAAGAGATGAAGCGCAAGCTTGTATACATGCTTGAGGCTTAACCTGATATAGCAGGTGTGACCCCGGCTTAGACTAGACAGCTGTCGGTTAGTGACAGTTGTGATAACTGCCTAACAGAATCAGTTATCTCTAATTGGCACATGTGTAATTACAATAGATCACATGTCTAAATATATGTGGTACACTCTTATACTCTCCTCCTTATAAGTGTATCTGTAGTTAAGCACAGTTTAGCATGTAACTAGATTGAGTCTTCTAAAAGCCAGCTGTAACCAGCTGGCATCTGTGCTGTCATGTAACTGACAGATGTCAGTTAGATAGGTCAACCTGCTATAGCAGGTATTCCCCCAGCCTCATATATAAAGCTGTCTGTAACAGAATTATTCATTCAACGAAAGAATCAATATTGAGATAAAAGTTAGTTAGAATATTCTCTCTATTCCTTCTAGTTTAATACTCCTAAATATCCATCTTTCTCGAGGTGAAGGATTATGTAAACACTGAAACTGTTAACTCCATTTATCACTTCCCTCTCTTCCCTATTTATTAAATCTGCTGGTTAGTTACAAATGCAACTAGCCAGTTACATCCCTCTGTACAATGTCAGTTATATTCCCTCCAAAGCAATCACCTAGGCCTCAAGGTTAAAATGTAGAAAGCAGCTGTAAGTCTAATTTGGGAGAGGTTCAGGGGACTCTCAAACGGCCACATGTATCATTCTTCCTCCAGGTCACATCGACATTGAGGGAAATTCTCAATAAAAATATTCTTTAAATTAATTCTCGTCTTTCTTTACTTGATTCCTAGTTGAGCCCTATCAGCCTACTATAGATAGTATTACCGTGCATATCAAAGTATATTACCAACAACCAAAATCGACCAATGTGTGAATATACTTTTCAAATTGTCATATCAAAACCACCAAATAGTTGTAAACAGTAACATACAAATGCAGTAATGTTACATATCCTGAAGTAAACTCTCACCTTCGGTAATTTTCAGAAAGATATGCCCAATCATTATTCTTTAGGGAGAAAATAAAGAAGAAACAGAACACTCACATTTAAATCAAAATATAATGACAAAGATGAGAATATGTACCAAATTGAGTAGAGTTGCCAAAATTTCCGGAGGAATTTGTGGAGATGAAAATGCCATCTCTAGATTCCGAACCATATGTCTCTGAGTAGCCTCATTGAGTTGTGCCCAACAGCTGACAAATCCAGCTGCAAACAATTCTCTCCCAATAAAAGGCTGTAAAACCCAGTGTAAATGAAAATCAGATAGGAAAACAAAACAACGCACATGCTACAATGAATAATACAAATATCCGATGCAACCTGCAACTGTGCAAGCCTAGCACAGGTTCGTAAGGCTGGAGAAGGAGATTCCTTTAGAAGTTGAATGCTGAAATGCCTCATCCATTCTGCCCAATCTTCCCTTGTACTTCGCTGAGAAGCCTCCCCAGCAGATCGTAATCGACTATCATTAACCTGTATAAAGTTTTCAGAACATCAATAAAAAAAAAAGATACGAGCTTCTAAACCACATTACTTATGGGTTTTGCTAACATGTGCCCTTGGGGGACTTGTTAAGGAATCAGAAAATAGAAACTTTTGTTTCAAAAAAATCACTCTTAAACTTTCACAGAATTGAATACACAATTTCAAATACAATGTTTATATATCTGTTTTAAGGGCACATGTTAGCAATTAACTTTCTGTATATCTTATTTACAGATCACAATTACCAACAGTCCGAAATCCAGACTAGTTTTGAAGGTATCATCTAATGTGCAAACCTTCATTAAGACAGTAGTGCAAATTACAACTACATTCCGCAAATGATTTTTTGCTGATTATCCTTGAGATTTTTTTTAAAAAATATTTCTGTTGTGTCTATCCATTGAAGTGGGACCTGCCTAGCAAATGATTCTATGTTGGTTTATTTATACCTTCACAGTTGAATGTTTTTTAAAAGTTAACACTTAACAGTAAAAGTATTATTATTTAACGTTTTACTTCCCTTACTATTTTTTGCCCAGCACATGAGTTTCATTATTTACTGTTTTTTAAAACTCAACAGGGGTTAGCTGCCCGGTAACCTTCAACTCCAAGTAACTCTGCTACAGTGATGCAACTCAGTGTCACCACCCACCTAAGAATTTTGGGGAAGGCTATACCCTTCACCCGTCGCCTGAATTATGCGCCCTAAACAGAGGTTCATGTCACCCATCCCCTGATTAGCGCGCCTAAAACTGAGGCTCTGAACCACCAGTGACAGAAAGATGGAAAATATTAGAGAGAAATAGGAATGAGAAATTAAGGTGGACTTGGAGAATTTCAAGAAAACAACGGTGAGCATTCAAAGTAGTGCAGTGACATGGACCACCACCGAGCATGTTCTTGGGCTCGAATAACCCAAAACAGAAACAAGCCCATTTCAGCAAATGTCATAGAATAGTGTCCATGCTAGTGCAAAGTCTGCATTCCCAAGCAAGGGAAGTGCAATTATACTCTACATCTAAACTAGTACTCAGATTCAATCCACGTGGGATCAACATTTTGGAGTCTTAATTATACTCCTCTATATTACTTGCAGACAGGGTGCAGAGTTTCTCACATCACAAGAACCACACAAGGTATCATTGATTACCCCTCTGTAATTAATTCAGTTACTGCCGTGGTCAGCTTCTTAATTCAGTTAGGATTAGAAGTCTAGTTTAAGAATAAACATGGCTCAGACTTCAGAGCTTAGTTTATTGGATCATCGTAATAAAAACCATGATGATAATTCAAAGTATCTGTTCTTTATTTTCCTTCCCTATCTGGAGACCCTATAACTTCAATAAAGGGTTAGATTTCAACAACCAACTTTCTTCTATCAGTTTAAATTTCCATTTTAAAGCCAATGGAAGTAAGCTCAGTGGATATACTCCTGAATGCCCAAAGGCAATAATAGAAGAATAAAAACTTCACAACTCATGACAAGAGCATACCTGATGGCCTTTGAGTTTGTGAGCATCATATCCAGCTTCATAAGGATCTTTCTCCACATCATCTAGTGGATCACTAATAACCTCAACAGGAAGTCGTTGGTTCAGTCTTTGAGTAGCTGTCGTCCCAAGAATTAGCGGCTCACGTCTCTGTAGACGCCCTTCAATTTCCTCAAATTCCTTGTGCTGTTGAAATATATCACTTTTAGAACTTTTAAGACAAAGATATAAGACATTAAGGGGGGAAAGTAGGAAAAAATGAGAGGAAAAAAATAACCCGCAAGTGATATTTCCGAAGAAGTTTGTGTATTGATGGTATAAAAATCTTGAAATCCTCGCCAAGGGCATGAGCCAAACAACAAAGTGCATCAACAGCATCCTTTCGGAGATCATCATTTTTCCTGTAAATTAGAAGTACAATTGATAGACATTACCAAGTCAGGTACCAAAGAATGTATTAGACGATAAGAAGAAGAATTGAAGGAGAAAAATAAGAAACTTGAATGACATTAGGAATTCTAAAAATAGTATCAACGCCACTGGTTTAACGGCAAATATATATTGCATAAATAGGGACGACAAAAATTTCAAAACCCAAGGAAGACAATTATAAGCATGTGAAATAGAACAGGAACAAAGAAGCAAGAAACAGCCTCAGAAAACAAAAAAATCGAGCATCCAGCATTACAAGCAGTTAACATCCTTAAGATAGATAACATGGATTCTATCAGTTACTCAATGGACTTTAAAATCTACAAAGACAAGCAACACAAACTTAAAACTCAAGGAAAACTAATGTACAATATGAGATAAAACCATATTCAGCTAGGGATAAGATATCCCCAAGGAAAAAGCCCAAATTCCCAAATTATTGATGATTAATCCGTAATCCCTAAATCCTCAATTGCATACACTCAGTTCTGATTTATTATTGCTTTTAAATTAAAATTAATTATAAATATTATCTCCCCCAAAATGCATCGTTCTCTCTGCATTTGAGAACAAGCTATCAAGAAGTTTTAGCAACTCCTTTAAGCATAACCCACCACTTGATTAAATACTACGATTGAACAGGGCACAGAGAAGCTACAACATAAGATAGTTCCACCAATAATTCAGAATGAACTTCTGTATACAGACTTCATGGATCTGCATGCCTCTGCTTCACAATTTACTTTGACATCTCTTATTACTAAACCTAACCCTGTTGCCCTAATTTTAACCTAAAATTTCTGCCAGTTTTCCATCCTCTCTAACCTAACAGATCATTCCTAAATAATTGGATTGAAAGATATTATTCACATATTAAATTAAATGGTATTTATTTTCCATAATTTCACACCCTATCAGTCAACTACTTTTCCTACTTCTACGTTCCTTTAATTATGTCTTATTACTAAACCTAACCCTGTTGCCCTAATTTTAACCTAAAATTTCTGCCAGTTTTCCATCCTCTCTAACCTAACAGATCATTCCTAAATAATTGGAT
>Ga0099826_10000946_pt1 | contig 16097 bp, 9 predicted proteins | sample Mtrugardesep15_FD_76830 | JGI IMG/M metagenome (GOLD analysis project Ga0099826, IMG submission 76830) | Root nodule microbial communities of legume samples collected from California, USA - M. trunc garden sep15 | ecosystem: Host-associated > Plants > Roots > Nodule | place: USA: California... | reverse complement strand
AAAATTTAGTGAAATAACCAATAGTTGTACACGCCTACTTTGCATCGATCTTATGAACTCTCATGTTAAGTTCGTTAGGAGACAAGCAAATGAAGTTGCTCATAGTTGAGCTAAGATGGCTCCATTGAAAGCTAGTTTCCGCATTCATTACAACATTCCAACATGTATTGAACACATTATTATAAATGAAATGCATTAAGTTTACTTTGCTAAAAAAAAAATGTATGTATAAAACAAGATTACTATTATTTACACACGTAAGTTGAAACCAAAACACAACATCATGTATTGTTGCCGTATTTAAACGATAAGCATTACTACATTTTTTAATCGTTTTCTTTAGATGTACTTAGGAAACATATTTGTTGCTTACCTCTAATTTTTTAGATTGATTTATTTAATTGAATATGCGAAAAGTTTAAAATTTGGAAGAACACACATAAATAAGAATATATTGTGTAGAAAGAAAAAAATGAAAGATAAAGAAGAAGATTACGTTGATAGAGGAGAAAAGAAGGAAGAAAGAGAGATTTGGAAAAAGAGGATTGGGATGAGATAATGGAGAAATTTGAATTTGAATTTCATATAAACATTCCAAAAATTGTTTTCAAATTTACAAAAATAATCTTCTCTTTAAACTTTGTTTAAATGGTAATAAGCGGATATTCTTATCCAAATAAAACTTGATATGACAGCTTATAACACTCGTTTTAAGAATGAACTCAAGGGTGGTTGAACGACATCATCTTTCAATTGGGTTTTTTTCTCTTCCTTGCTTTTTTTTCTTCTTGGGTTTTGATTTAGTGTCTCCATTTTTAGGTAATTTTTTTTTTAATAAAATTTCGGCGTGAGTAGCAGAGGATATAAGAGTTTCTTTGAGGTGTCAATTATATTGGAACATCTAAGTTTCACCTTAATGTTTCAACATTCTCTTGGTTCATAAAACTGAAATTTGCCGGTCTTTTAAAATTCTGTAGTTTTGATCTACCAAAAATAAAATTGAGTAGTTTGGCCACCTAATTTTTTTCTTGTTTTTTTGACACATGGGACCTAAACTTCAAATCATCAAATCCAAACGTTCTTGTGCATAAGGGTAGTCAGCGGTAAAAGAAACGCTACATGTGTTGAAGAGTAGATGAAAAACAATATAGCAACCCCTACCAATATTCCATTTATGGTCATAAATATCAAATAATGTAACGGATACATTGATTGTTCTATATAAACAAACTAGCACCCTTCCATTTTGTCATCCCATGCCCAAATTGTCACAATTAACTCTTCCTCCAAAAGCAAGTTATGGCACCATCATCATCACCAACCTCTCCCATTAGCAAGGGTCGAGTCCTAATTGTTGGAGCAACTGGTTTCATGGGAAAATTTGTAACTGAGGCAAGTATTTCCACAGCACATCCAACCTATTTGTTGGTCCGGCCAGGACCTCTCATATCGTCTAAGGCTGCCACTGTTCAAACATTCCAAGAGAAAGGTGCCATTGTCATTTATGTAAGTCACAATATAATTTTTTTTTGTAGGGTATCTGATAATTATTATTATTTTTCCTTTTGAGTGAATAATGTTTTTCAATTCTACGCTAACACGATTCTTTATCATATGACTTTTAAGATGAGATAAAAAGGGAGAGGTTCCAGTTTTAATCCTATCATTATCAAAATTTGTTAAAAAGTTTAAGTGAGAAAATTGTTATAAATGAAGGACTTAAAATACAACATTATTTGTTTATATTTGATTTTATTTTAAAAAATAACCATGAAACTAGATAAAATAAAATAAAAGTGAAAATACTATAGAGTCTCAATTTCTTTTTTTGAGAAGAAGGGTCTCAATTTACTATTCACTAAACTATATGATAATTTTTTCCTTTACACATAAGACACAAAAATATATACAAGTCTTTCTTTTATTGAAGGGATATACAAGTCTTTCTAATTTTTATTTTTTTACCATGCACATCTCTTTACAGAGTCTTTCTCTCTCCCTCAACCCTTCATATGTTATAACTCAATTACTTATACTTTTTTTTTGAAAGAAACTCAATTACTTATACTGTGGAGTTTTATTTATCCATCAATCATACTCCTTAATATTTTCGTATTCATCTTTTTTCTTTACTTGATTTATATAAAAATTGTGTATGCAATTTCCCCCCACATTTAGGTCCATTTTTATTTAGTCAGATCCAAGTAAAATTAGGTGTTTGCACAAATAATAAGTGTATGTTTGCATGCGTACGTAACACCCAAAAAAATGTGTATGTTTGCATTCACGATGGAATATTTCATTACCATGCAACTTGGAGCTTCTTAATATTTTCATATGTACATGGCAGGGTGTGGTAAATAATAAGGAGTTCTTAGAGATGATTTTGAAAAAGTATGAAATAGATATAGTCATTTCTGCAATAGGGGCTGAAAGTGTGCTGGATCAGCTTGCTTTGGTGGAAGCCATGAAATCTATCAAGACTATTAAGGTATAGTTTCTATATTCAAATGTATACATTAAATAATCTCTAGTTCCATTTTTTGTAATAAAACAAATTGTTTATAAAGAATAGCTTCACTTTTTCAAAAAAGAAAAAACAAGAACCATTAAAAAATCAAAAAGAAGAAAAACTTAACCAAAATGACAGTTTAGAGTCTAGAGCCATAAATTAATAATTACTCTTGCTACGGTTTTTTGCAGTTATTTGTGGTACTAGTAGTTACTTTATGTTGATAAGTTTCAATTAATGGTATATAGTATCTTTAAGTTGAATTTGTAGGGTACTTTCATTACTATAGAGCAATCAATATTAGAAAAGAGTCCATCTAATATACCTAAAAAACGTAGTACAAAAGTGTGCCTCACCATAAATAAAATAAAATACCGCATATTTTTCCCGTTTGTGTTTTTTATTTTGAAGGACCATTTCTATTTTTTTTCTTCACAAAATTCACTATTTTATTAAAATTGGTGGAGACCCTTTTTATTTACCTCCATATTAGATGGACCCTATTAGAAGCTCTAAATTCTAAATATTTATAATAAGGTTTAAGGTTCATAATTCTTATATCCGGATGTAGTGAACCCAAAATAGTGCAGTGTTTAACAATAGTAATGATACGTGGTTAATCACGTATAAGAAATATTGTAAATTATGTTGAGTAGATGATTAATTCAATTTATGACATAAATTGTCGTTAATTCAATTACATGAACCAACCATAATTTTAAAAGTGAATTGAACTATTGGTCTATCCAACATAGTTAATCATATTTGTGCACATGATTAACCAGGTGTTGCGGGTGTATAAAAAAGTGGGTGTCCGTGAAACATATTTTTATTTTGAAAAAATTGACCTTGGTGCATGCTCAACTATTTAAAAAAAAAATTCCTCAAAAAAAAAAACTATTTAAATTTTTTATAAAAAAAAAATTCAAGATTTAATTCATGTGTAAAAAAATTACCGCTATCAATTTATCATGATCGTTAGATCATAATATTAATCATGTTTGATTTTAATCACGATTCTAAAGTCATAAATTAACCACAAAAAAAGTCATGGTATATATATATGCAATACAAAGGGCACCTTTGCCGTGTGATTCATATATGTCGTCTCGTCTTAGGATTGCATTAAATATATGTTATAATGAATGTAATATGTTGCAGAGGTTTTTGCCTTCAGAATTTGGTCACGATGTGGACAGAGCAGATCCTGTGGAGCCAGGCCTAGCAATGTACAAACAGAAACGTTTGGTTAGACGTCTGATTGAGGAATCAGGTGTACCATACACCTACATCTGCTGCAACTCCATTGCATCGTGGCCGTACTATGACAATTGTCATCCATCGCAGCTTCCTCCACCGTTGGATCAATTGCACATCTATGGTCATGGCAATGTCAAAGGTACAACCACACTAAGTACGTGTCTGATATCACGGTGGTTTTGCCCAAATCACGTTGAGCCAATGTGATTGTGGCAAAGTCCGTAAGTCACCGGCTCAGTCACCGTGATATTGAACATGTACCGATTCTTTGTTACATTAACCTTAATAATATCATATTAGTATTAATTAAACATATATAATGTGATTAATTGTGCAGCTTACTTTGTTGATGGCTATGATATTGGCAAGTTCACAATGAAGGTTGTTGATGATGAAAGAACAATCAACAAAAGTGTTCATTTTCGACCCTCTACGAACTGTTACAGCATGAATGAGCTTGCTTCTTTGTGGGAAAATAAAATTGCTCGAAAAATTCCTAGAGCGATCGTCTCTGAAGACGATCTTTTAGCAATAGCCGCAGGTTCGATCCTACTCTTAATATTTTTTATATTCTAAAGTGACAAATAATACGAATCAATAAAATATTTCATAAAAAATTTTGATAAATTTTTTGTTCATTTCTAAAGAGTTTGGCTAATTAGAAGTGAATGAGTATTAATTTTGGTTATGTGTAAATGCAGAAAATTGCATTCCAGAAAGTGTTGTAGCATCAATCACCCATGACATATTCATCAATGGATGTCAAGTTAGCTTCAAGATAGATGGAATTCATGATGTTGAGATAAGCACTCTATATCCTGGTGAATCATTCAGGAGCTTGGAGGATTGCTTTGAGAGCTTTGTTGTCATGGCGGCCGACAAGATTCATAAAGGAGAAAATGGAGTTACCGGCGGCACGAAGGCTTTAGTAGAACCAGTGCCAATCACAGCTTCCTGTTGAAGAGATTCACCTCAAAAACGTCCTAGGTTATTCTTTATCGAGGTGGATATTTTTTGAGTCATAAGGCATCATGTTATTTCTAAGTCTGTTTCATCATTTCATGAGTTCTATTAATAGTGTATCCTAAGTATAAATAATTATTATCTATGTACGTTCTGGGTTGCAACAAATTATTGTTATTCTGTGTTGAGATAAAAGTCTTCATGTAGCTGTGTTGATTTTTTTTCCATATTTTGTATTCTCATAATGATTTATGTGGAGCACTTGTTGGGGAGTTTACTATGGGAAATAATGATAGTCAAAATATGCTAATGATAGTCAAAACAAGTTAATGACAGTACTTGTTTCTAGCGAGTGCGAGTGAACAATTTATTGCCACATCATCAAATTGGATAGTCAAAATCATGGATTGATCAAAATTTCAGAAATTGAGACAAAAATTGCAAACTAAAAAATGAAGGGCCCATAAATTACGATTTTAACAAAATAGAGCGGCCGAGTTAGTCAAAACCCTTGTAATAACAGGGTCTATGTCAACTTTTTGTGTCAAGATATATTCTCTCTCTATGAAATACATTAGAAATTAGAGCTTCTTTCCTCACTTGCACGATTCTACAAAAACCATACATTTGACTTGAAGTTTACATCCAGAGGGCAAAGAAACTGTATTTTTCTCCAAGAGTATACTTCCTGAGGGTAAAAAATAGTGTCTATTTCCACAAGTATGCTTTGGAAGAGACTTCGAGGGATGATAAAATAAGTTCCCCTAGAAACAAGTACTAGCTTGTTGAAAATGAGAAGTCACTAGTGCTGCTTAAATAAATCAATTAAACGTGACCTACTAATTACTACGTTTTGCTATATTTGATAAAAATAAGTTACAAGCTAGTTGATAAACTATACAAGCCAATTTATAAACCTGGCTCCACCATCATGGTACTGCAGCCAAGCACCAATATCGACATGCTTGCCAGCCAGCATGCACACCCATGAACTCGTCTAGAAACGGCCATGAGCTCAACACCATTGCTTGTTGCGCTTGTCACCGCAAGTTTTCTTTTCAACTCTTTCCTAGTTTGTTCATGAATACCTCATAATTTGCAAGTTTTCTGTAATGATATGCTTTGGAATTTATAGTGTGGTACTTGCTGTCCAGTTAACATTAATTACAGTAAGTGACTGATTGATACATCAGACTCAACTTAGTAGCAGCAACCTCAACCAAACATTCAACAGAGTTTCCTTTGACTATCATAGGTATTTATTTTAGAATTTAATACTCACTACAAACATGCCTCGGCTACAGCAATATGAATCCTTAACTGCGCATGGTAGCATTCCTAGTTCATATAGACTTCAACAAACATCTTGTGTTATATAGATACCAAAATTCAAAATGACTACACCAAAATCGAGCTTTCAATATTGCAGCAATGTACAGTTTAAGGGAGGTGGGGTTGAACTTGCAATGAATGTTTAAAACTATGTACAACTTCTGATGTTCATCATATCTATTAGCAGATACATTAATCACACTTGATGCTTGCCTCATCTAAAACCACAAGCCATTGTGAGATAACATGTATATATTTTACAGTGAACTCGGTCTACACATCATATATAGGCATCCGTTCTTCGATTGTCCCACGGCAGATAGGGCACTTCTTGCATTTATCGCAGCAAGTGCTGTTAAACGTATCAGAAGTCAACCAAAGGCAACAAAAAAAAAAAATCAATTTCTTTAAACATAAGTCCCTGAGATGTGTGTTACACTTGCACTGTAAATATCAGTGCAGTGACACAAAAGTATTAGACTGAGCTATTTATTACCTGCAAAGAACGTGATGCTTGCAGGGAAGGAGGACCACATTAATCTGCTCTTCAAAGCAAACTCTACATAAGATCTTCTCCTGATATATTTAGCGATCAATTAAAGCGTGTTAGATCCTGATACAGTTAACGGTCACTCAAGCACAAACATTGAACAGAAATGCCCTTCTAACTAACAAGAATGCTACTCGTGGATGAATTCAGAAACCATTAACTGCTAAGAATTGCAAAGTTAAACCAAGACAACTGTTCTCTTATGATGTAGTTTATTTACTTCTATAATTTTGTAATTTCTATTAAATGATATGCAATCAAGGTCGAGAATGTTACATTTTGAAGTCTTTCATATTCCTCCTGGCTGTATTTTGTAACTTCTGTCTGCTCACCAAGTGCAGCTTGAAGTCTCCAAATCTGCGAGTTATGAAAGAGCCGGTTATTGAAATGCATTATGTATGAAAAAGATTAAACATGATCGTATACTTAGTTTAACTTATATTTAATGAGGAAACTATTAAGTAAGAAATAACGTTGTAGCTACATATTTTGATATAAGGAAACAGTGTCTTCACCTCCTCAACAAGTTCCCCTCTAGGCATTTTCTTCACTGTATCGGGGGAGAAAGTATTATACCTAAATAGTAAATCAAATCACATATCATCATAGAGAAGTGTGAATAACACTATAAACCAGTCAAAATAACGCAAAACTTATTGCAAGCACATTATCACCATTATACTAAAAATGGCATAATGTAACAGAGAGTACTGACCCAGAACTTCCAGCGCAAAAAAGTCTGGCTTCTTCCTCTCTACTTCCTTCGTCTATTGACCACCAACCTAGCAACCTGCCAAGAGGAGTGCAGCCACCGACAAATTCTTCATGTCAGTTCAACAACGTTCTAAGAATTTCTAGGTTCAGTCGAGAATATATACCTAAAGATAAATTTGTTTTCCTAGTAATCAAATCTAAACTAATACCTTGATCCATGATTGAAAAACCCAAAGCAGTCACGGGATTTTGATGATATAGATGAGTAGCTTCTAGGAATATCTCCATTATAGAGTAAAAGAACAATCTTCTCTACTAATCTATATGCTGCAAATAATACTCCAGCTCCTTGCAACAGAAGAAGGGGAGAAAAAATTACCCAAATCGGTATATCTTTTGCGCCTGATGGTGTTCCCTGAAATTTAAACAACAAAAAATGAGGAAAGAAAACCAATGAATGAGGAAAGCTACCAAGTGTGGGAGCAACACTGACACGGTCATTGTTAGTATGTATACCTCTAAATGCATAAAAAGTAGTATTTGGAAGGCAATGAATGGAATTTTCATAATATGCCCGCCAATGTCTTGCAGACTGCAAAACACATTTTGCTGCTCATCTTCTTCGGTAGAAATAACTATGCCTTCTCTACTCCATTCTAGATATCTTATGGTATTTGACGACGAACATGGTTCTGTAATGTGACCGTTTCCATGAATTGTAGGATTGTGCCACTTCGTACAAACGAGAAACGCAAAGCATTGTGCAATGCTGCAAAAGGATAAAATGGGTTTATGATGGAAAAAGTACAAGACTAATATGAAATGCTTAAAATAGTCTACCAAGAGATATAGATTCTACCCATAGTTAATAAACAAGTCCCACCAGCCTAGAGCAGCAACATCACCTGCAGGTAATTGAGAAATTATTAGTAACAAATCACATTCAAACAGTGAGTTCTGCAATGAATCATATCAAAGTAATGGTGTTGTTTCACATGACGTATAACCATCAGATTATGATAAAAACAGTGACGGCAAATATTATTACAAATAGTAACATACACAATCAATAAATAATAATACATAGAATTTAAGTAAAGACGAGATATACACAAAAATAAAAAAATAATCAGTGTCATAACAAACTTCAATATTCAAGTCCACATATCAAAATGACAAAAGAAAAAAAGAAAAAAGAAAAAAAAAACTGGCTAACTAAACCATGTCCAAGTGTTCAACCCCTGAAAATACAGTCAATTAAAATGAATCAAAATTCATGTTTTGATTCATGTCCTAAATAGATACACGCGTTGATTTGTATTAGTGTTCAGTTTTGTTTCAAAACGAAACATGACTCACATGCATCACAGGATACCGATAACCATGGATAGCATTGTTTGATACTGTACCTTTTTTCATCAGCTTTACAAGGATCTTAGATTACACAATTTAAGACGAGTACAGTGTTATATATATCATGACTCAAATCATAATCCCATATACCAGCGGATTTTCAAAATATTGAAGATTGATTTCTTATCAGTCAGCCATGTTAAAACCATATATCTGTTTTAGTAATAGTTTCATCTTTTTGCAATCATTATTAGAAGACTGACCCCAATCAAAATAAGTTTCATATGTTATTTATTAAATAAATACAACGTTGTCAAGGCCAAAGAATAGTGTATTACAAATAGAGCTAATATCTGGATATCTAAAACAAAGTTTTATACATCTTATCAAAATGTTGTGAAAAATTAACCAACTGCGCACTCAATTAGGATGCAGAGAGGTCAAGGAAAGGAAGGCAATGGAGTATATGACATTACATTTCAAGAGTAAGTTAATTACACAGTCAACAATTGTTTCAGAGAGGAAATTAAAACTTACCACATATCTTTAGAAGTGTGAATACTGTGGCAGCAACAAAGAAGACCATGGATATCGAAATCCAGAAGTGCTGAAAAACAGAATCATACAATTCAAATTTAGTAATGAGCATTGGGAAAATATAAAAGCAAGATGGAATAATCGACGGATTAAAAGACTTAAAATAATTTCTTAGTAAGTATTGAATAATAAGGTAATGCTAATTATTAAGATGCCGACAAATGGTCTTGACATAACAGGAATATTGCCAAAAATCAAAATAATGCAAAAGAAGGATAAAACAAAGAATTAAGGCTGTTTGAATTGAAAGAGCATATTTGTTTTTATTTTCTGTTTTACATTGATAATTTCAAAAATGTTATCGTGTTTTACTTTATTTCTTGTTTCTAATGTGTACAAGAAAGGTGAAAACAATAAAATACCATGCGAATTTTTGAAAAACAAGAACCAAAGTTAAAATAAGATGACATTTTGTAATTATTAGAAAAATCATAAAATCAATACAGAAAGAATTTTTTTCAAAACCAAACAGGCCTTTAAACTCTAATCACTATTGTATTCCAACAAAGATTAAGTATTGTCTAGACTATACCCGTCAAAGCTTTTAAATTATGAATACTTCTCAATCTTATTGCTTTTTGTAATAATCAGAGTCTAAATTCACCAGGGATTTGAACAAAAAATGTTGAAAAGTAACCCATCAAAACCGACTTTATAAATTGCTAAATAGACGTCAGATAGGGCATTAGGTTACTATTTCGGGAGTATCAGTAAGGTGCCTTTTTTTCAATTTCAGAGCATATCACTGATCAATTAATTAATCAAATAATGAACGATATCTTACAGGAAGAGTTTCCCATACTGCTTCATCCGTCATATTTTCTTCATCTCCAGGCATCAAAGCCCTACACATCCTATAAAGATACATTTTTTGTCAATAAAGCACCAGTTTGATAGAAGAGTATATAATAGTATTGAACCTTGCAGCTTTATAATTGATTGACATCGAGTCTAACCACGTGCAGCCTTACAATTAACTATTACAGGCTTATAATTCATGACGTTTTTCAACAGTCAAAATGATTTTCCAAAAATGCAAGTTATTTTGTAAATCATTTCATAATGTTGAATGATTGTGGTGAATCTATAGCCAATTGTTTAAGACAGTTCCAACAGATATTACAAGATGGGGGACTATTGATGAGTTGAAAGATAAGTGCTAGCTCCTTATGAAAGTTTATCATAGAATTTGAGATTAGGGTGAAATTCAATCTCCATAAACTAACTTGTAAGGTAAGAACTAGCTAAACCTTGTAAGCACTACCCATGTAATATTTCTAAGCGATGTATGACTAAACACCCATCCTCACTCGGATCCGTATTGCCTGCTGCAGGATAAACATGCAACGATCTCAGCCGTTAATTTGAGATTGAACGGCTTAAATTACAAAGTAACAAAATCAGTTTTAAGTTTTAACAATATCATCTGTTAATTTAGATCGGACAACCAGCATTAAAAACTGTGCAATGCTGTTACAGCACCAAATCCATTTCCCCCTCACTCACACCTGGCACGATGAAGGAGCTGAAGGCTGCAATGAAGGTAGTCCAAAGTTGCCACAATTAAGGTGTCTAGGGACAGACCACAGTTTAGGCGGATTTGAAACATATAGAATATAAAGCTTCGTAAGCTATAAATGGAACCAGACAAGTACCTGATGTTGTCAATCAAAATCGCCAATTCAAAAGCTATGAGAGGTATGAAGACAATCTTTAAATTCACCACTGCATCATTAAAACAATCAATGAATTATAAAAGTACCACAATTCAACTTCATGTGAAGAGACAGTGATCAAGATGTATACATAGTTGTGCCATAAAATATGTTACCTACCATAACTGCTCCCAAGATGTATACATAGAAGAAGCTCAAATGCCACCAGTAATGGTGTAGCTATGACTGAATGACATGGAGCCCACTGCACGTGAACAAAATAGTTTTACATCAGTAACAAAAACCTTCTACAGGACAAAAAATTTGTCCACGAAACAGAGAAGACAATTTGAAATGTGTCTTACTTGGCGCCCATGAGGCATCGAAGGAGCAGGCAAGGAAAACCTGCCTCGTGCTATCACAACATGAAAAAGCCAAAGAGGTAAAAATACAGTCCTGCCAAAAAATAAAGATATGTTATGATATAATGAACTTTGAAAGGGAAGAGTCTGTTATATAGCTTAATCTATTTCTTCTCAGTAATCCACAATCTGAGATTCACTACCCAACACCCCCACCTATTGATATTTTTAAGACATGATTTGAACCAGTAGCCCCTAATTTACATGGAACAGTCAAAGGTTTATGTCTGGTTTACTGCACATAAAATAAACAGCAGGACATCTACATGAATTCGATGCCCACACCCATACTGATGCATCTGATACGTCTCAATTATCCTAGATACTTCTCTGATACCTCTTATATATGTCTTACCTAGGGCTGCTCACTATACACATTCTCAACAAGATACGACGCGACATTGATCTGCATTAGTAATATTTAATTTTTTATCATTTTAACTATGTGTGTCCTTACTTCACATGCATCCCCAGAAACGTGAAAAGAAAAAAAAGTTGCTGCTCATTCCATATTGCATAGCACACCAAAATGGGGGATTGTGATCGCGCACCGCAGGGGCAATTTCCTTTGGCTGATGCGTCGGGTTCAGCTGAGTTGCCGCTGTATTTTGTGCATCTGCTTCATTGCTAGGGTTGCCACATTTTCTACATTTCAGTGTCTTATGTTGCTGCCCAATCTCCTACCTAGCTCAACTCTTTCGCCCATCTGTGAAGTTACTCCGGTTTCAGAGCTATGGACTTGCATAGCCGATGCTCATTATGCACACTATATCCACTATTGTTCGCGCTAGTACCCCCGTATCTATATATCTTATTACAGCTTGATAACTTATACTAATTGAGCTTAAATGCAGATTATATTTCACAATTCTACTAAATTCCCATTCCCTAATCAAACAAATTCTCTCCAATTTCACTACACTAGAACACAAACTAACACACAAAAACTCAGTGTCACAAAGAGTAAAGCAGTAACCAAGAACTCACACTTACACAATCCCTATTCCAAACAAAAGAGCATCAAACCACACAGCATGCAATTGAAGGGGTTAAAACACCCAGCATCATTTTCTTCAAAAAATAAAAAAATAAAAATGAAAAATTAAAGCCTTGACACATGCATTGAAAAGGGGAAACAAAACATAATTGAAACAAAAACTCACAATTTCAGGATAAAACTTTTGATCATTCAAAAGGTAAAATTTTGATGTGGCCCTTTAATCCGTTTCTAGATTTTTGATCAAGGGTTGGTAAAAAATAAAAAAAAAAAGGGAAAGAGAGAAAAGGAAAAAAAACTTACCACCAAGAGAAGAGGAAGAAACGGTCAAGCTTGAGAACAAGGAGAAGAGAGAAGGAAAAGAGAAAAGCATGAGCTAACATAGCTTGAAGGGACTTGAATACCCTTCTCCAACTCATTACTCTTCTTCGAACCAGCATTTTTGTGTTGCCAAGAAATCGCAGAGACAGAAACACGCGTATCTATGAATGAAAAATCCTCGGAGGTTATGAAGAAGAAAGTGTGCGTGACTTTAGAACAACACAGCTACTCCTATTGCTTTTGTTTTTCTCTTTCCTTCTGTCTTCTGTTTTACGCTAAAGCAATCTTTTTTTATTTTTCTCTGCGTTTCTAGTTCTGCAAAAGGAAAATAATTGTTGGACCAAAATATCCATTGTGTATTTATATTTCTAACTTTATCTTTTCTATGGGACCATAGGTATCTGCATCTGGTACGATATTTATTAATAGGATTAAATGTGTAGAATATTTTATGAGGTAATATATAATTTAATAAACAATTTTTTTTTTATTTCGGTGAGTTTAGCTTGGGTTTGAACCTCGGATCCCCACTTCTTCACGTTTAATTGTGTGAGTCTAGCTAATAGATTACTTGACCAAATATATATATATATATATATATATATATATAATGATATAAAGTGAGTGAGATATTTTTAAACATTTTTTTATCGGAGTCTTTGTTAATATATTGTTATTGGAGTTATTGAATCTTTAATAGAAATTAGTATTTTTCTAAAAAAATAGAAAATTTTATTTAAATATTATAAATAAATTAGGTGTATATATGTGATCCATTAAATAATTCTTTATTAGTGTATTATCATTGGAGCTGCTCTAATCATCTTTAACAAAAATTAGAATTTTTTAACGTTGTGTATTTAGAAATTAGAATATTTCTTTTTTCTGAACAAAAAATTAGAATATTTCTAAACAAATTAAAATGAATATAGAATAGTTATGTAGGACCTACTACTTAATTGAAAATTTATGATCACAAACAAAGAAAGTAAACGAGAACGACATTTTTCACAATTTCTCAATTTTTAGGGTATTATAATTTTTTATTAAGAAAACAAGATAATGTATTATAATTTTTTTTTGTTAATCATTATGTTTCTAGAAGAAATAGACGTTAGTAATTTTGAGTTTTATGAGAATATAAGTAAAGTCGGACTAAGATTTTTTTTAAAGAAAAATCTGACTAATAATTGTTTCACCTAAAAATTGAACTCGTGGTTTAATATATACTCATTTTATTCTTATTATTTCTTCACGCATTTTAATTCTTATTCTTGTTTTTATACCCGCATTTTAAAATCTAAAGGCATTTGCATCTATCATCGGCAGAGTATTCTTAACATTTAATGGGTCGAGACAAATTATGAGAAAATGATCCTCTTAAATAATTATTTTTAAACTTGAAAATATTTCAATAATATACTAAAATCTAAAGGCATTTGTATCCATCATCTGACGCCCCGTTCCTAACATTTAATGGGTCGAGGGAAATTGTGGGAAAATTATCCTCGTAAATAATTATTTTTAAATTTGAAAATATGTCAATAATACACAAAAGTCATAGAAAGCAGTTTCTTCTGACATTTTGAGATGCAAAATAATTTATAATCACATTAACGGTCAATGTTCTCAAGCATACCCTTCTCAATTGACAAAGTTGCCACTCGGTTCAATCTCCCTTATGGCAGTGATGATCTCGAGTAGGTTTTAATCAACTTCAGTTTTAAAAAACTTCTTTCTTCGATGCTACAATCACAAACAGTGTCAGTAAAACTCTATAAGCAATTGTTATATTCTCATAACAATCTACAAAAAATTTGTCCATAAATATCTAAATGAAGAATTTCTTGTTCATAATCATCACCAAAATTTTCAATACTACATACATTTGGCACATCATTAAAACACTTGAATGATCATCAATTTCTTCAATTGTCATTTTCATGATCCAAATTTTTGTTTGGTTTATCCAAATTTTCACAAGTACCTACCTTTTTTTGAAAGAAATTTATCAAGAGCTCGTTGTTGTGATTTTATTAACTCTTCATTTCGTTTTCTTTTTGTTTTTCACTACCAAAAATATATTTTTTATGCAACACCTTAAAATATATCAAATACTTAAACAAAAAAAAACTACAAAAGTAGAGAAAAATAGTATTTAAAAAGTAGAATCGTTGACTTCGAATTCAACATTATGTTTCCGCAACTGTATTGTAAGAACCAAATAGCTGAAATTGGATGTTGAATGAATGAAAATAATTATAAATAGCAATCGACGAAACATAATCAACATAATTAGGGTAAATAACCTAGGAAGAAACGAACCAAGGAAATGCCTCATGGAAGTCAGAGCTCGTCCCCGGTCAATATTGGATCAAACAATAGAGGGTCGTATTACTGACCTATTTATTTTTATTCAATACAAGGGGAAGATTATAAAGTTCTCTGCCGATCAATAAACACTCTCAATGGATCCTCTGCAAGTTGGGCGTACCTCTTTCTTTTTTGCGTCTTTCTCGTGGTGAGAACAGAACAACAAGGAAAGATATGGCCGACCCACCCAAGGCTCAAGGGCGAGCTTTATTTAAGAGACAGCAGGATCCCTTACCAACTTATAGATCATCCATCAAAGAGATCCTCATTTGACCGTGAAAGTTGAACTCATGTTTATTGGGTTCATGACCATAATTATATTTACACGAAAAAGTTATGTACTATTATAAACATAGTATAATTGTAATCTATGAGGGATTAATTACTCATGTTTGAGGGGGATTGTTAGGTTCAAGTGCAAGTGATTTAGTTATACATCGATCATGGATGAGTTAAATGTTAGATGTGTAATAAAGCCTTAAGACATTAGATAGAGACGTGGCATCTCTCTTTCGTGATATTAAAGTATTGACTTGTTGTTACATCTGGTGCTCCCTAGACACCCCAACAAACGATAATAAAACTCTAGTTCAGCTTGATGGTACAACCGAAGTGTGATCATAGTATTTGGATAAAGTATAGGATATAGAAGACTCACAATTAAAGAGAAAATTGTTGTCCTTCAACAAAAAAAGGAGTTGCCACGCTCCCCAAATTGTTGATCTTAGACCATTGATACTAGTTGCTCACGACGCTTCCCAAATTTCTACAAGATATGTATGCTATGCTACATGCGTCAACAATGGCACTCTCTCCCTCATTCTCTCACTTGTTGGATCTGACACACATTACACCACACAACACAGTGAAGCTATGCTAATAAGCTCTAAATCTTTATTTTATTTTTTAAAAACAATATTGTTTGAATGTACTTATTTTTCGTGCTAAATGCATAATTTTGTTGATTTTGTTCGATTTTTAGTTTTGAATTCTTTTTTTTTTTTTTTTCCCTGAAATGTAATTTTTTTTGTGTTTTTTTTTTTTTTTT
>Ga0099826_10000944_pt1 | contig 16105 bp, 8 predicted proteins | sample Mtrugardesep15_FD_76830 | JGI IMG/M metagenome (GOLD analysis project Ga0099826, IMG submission 76830) | Root nodule microbial communities of legume samples collected from California, USA - M. trunc garden sep15 | ecosystem: Host-associated > Plants > Roots > Nodule | place: USA: California... | reverse complement strand
TGGAACTTAATGATCAAATATTGAAAAAAATGGTGGAACTTAATGATCAAATATTGAAAAAAATTGTGCATGGTACGAGACCTATACAACTTTTTTTTTTTTTTGAGAGAGAGAAAGACCTATACAACTTGTGCACTATAAAATCCGCCTTCTTCTATATGTAAAAAGATAGATAGATAAGAGATGCCAAGCAACATGGATATTCAAACAATGTTTTCTTAATAGTCCGTATAGAAAGAATGGATAGACTTGATCAAAAAAGATAGAGGGGATAGATAGATAACTTCAAAGCAATGCATAGTTGCTTATTGTCAATTCCTAAATGAGAATACATGGATACAGATCTTAGATTGCCATTCCATATTGTAGCAATGCATAGTTGCTTATTGTAGAAGCTAGAACATGTTCTATTGTGGTAACAGTTCTTTAAAGTGACATCCATGCCATTCCACTCCGGTGGGTTAGAACAAAGAAACACGTTTTTCTTGCCTTGAGGACAGTGTCAGGAACAACGTTGGAGATGGCCTATTCATGCCAATGTTGACATGCAATGCTTTTTATTTTTTATTTTTTCAGTAGGAATCGACTCGGTATCTCAAGATTCATACTCGAACACATTGCGCATCAACCACTTATGATAGATTCCAGTGGTTGCAATGCTGCTAAATAGCATCTTAGTTCATTTTATTTTATGACAAATGCATAAAAAAACCCTCCTGATCTTCATCAATGGACTCTTATATACTTCCAACTATATCACCTGACAATTAAATATCCGACTTCCCTTTAATAGCAAAGATACTGAGTTCATTTGCAGTGCTCATTAGCATCATCACTATGCAGAGTGGGGTTAATCCCATTTTGGCATTTTCCTTCAATCAATCTGAGTTACCTAGTCTCTCTGGACTTCTCATGCATGTGTAATTTCTCTGGGACATTTTTGGCATATCAACTCTTCAATTCAGGTGTACAGATCCTCTTCAAAAAGTATTCAGGTGTACAGATTCCAGCTTTGTTTTAGTATCGTGTCACATGGTCGAGTTGTATTTGAGAACTTAGTTCTTGGGAATGATATGTTAGGGATTCTAATACGGTATAAGTCTGTGATTAACAAATTCTGCATGCGAAAGAATGAAATGGAGTTGTATAATACTATAGAGAAGAATATGTATAAACATCGAATAAAATTGAATACAGGCTTCCCACAAGACAACCAACGTTGCAAAACTAAGTTGACCTTTCCCTTTAATCTTTCATATGAACGGATTTAGGGCACCTCCAAGAAAAATAAGAAGAAAAAAAATGTAAAAGAAAAAATGGGTGAAAATCAGACGCGAATGCACATATGCTGGCCAACCATAAAAAGCTTCGCCGCAGAATTATGTATCCAAGAAGACATCAGCTTCTCCTTTTAATCAATTCAAATTCTTGTCGCAGAAGGCCAGCATTCTCTTATAAACACAAGGAAGTAAATTCTCAGATGCACCAATTCATATCTCGGTTTGTTCAGAATGTGTAGAGACCTGTACACCAATCACTTTGGTGTCATGCTTTCTCTTACTTCTACTGCGTCTGGATCTGGGTGTTTTAGTCTTTGTAGTGTGCGTGTTCGAATGCTCTTCTGTGCCTGCAGTGAACACTTTTTCGTTTTCATTAGATGGGAGTTCAGGAGGAGAGTCTGGCCATGGAGTGCGTTTTGCTGGGACTGTGATGTCCAAAGGAGGGTCAATCACCCATCTGCGTGAAATAGCATCATATAGTCAGGGATATAGACAGCAAATATCAAATATGCAAATAAATACAAGGCTAAGTTTTGATTTTACATAATCCAGCACTATTTGGACGACCCGTCGAAAATTAAAGTACAAAAACCATACCTATAAGAACCTAGAAATAAATTCCATGATCGCATTTTAACAACATTCACCCAAACACACATGATGGCAAATTATGAGATTGCACCAATCATAGAGGTAGGGCCATGGCACCACTTCCCTCATTCTCAGACATAAACTTTGCTATGTTCTTAATTGTTTTGGAGAAAAATGTCTAAATCCAAGTTGTACCCAGAAGGCCGGAACATACCCCTGGGAAATCATTAACAAGTGATTTGGCTGAAGTCTATGATCAAATAGACCTTTACCAACATTTTGATCTAACAAATCCTATTTTTCTGGAGTTAGGTGCTACTGGAGTTCCTATCACCCACCCAATCATTATATCCAATTATATGAATTACCCCGACATACAATTAGAGACTAATGGCTGCAGAAAATCATGCAGTTACTATACAATCAGCCTGTAGGCCTGTATAAGAAGAGTCATAAAGGGGAAGGGAAGCTTTGTGCCCACATAAATTGAATCTTTCATTTTCTCCCTTTGTGCGGAATTTTTTTCAAGCCAGCTATTATCACTAGACAGTAAACAAATATAAGAGTATATGATGCCTATAACATTTCTACTCCAATATTGTAACAGTTTGCCTTCTTAGCAATGTTCTTATGGGTCAGTGTGACTTGAGGCCTTTTAGCGGGTGCTTAAGTAGAACTACTTAAGCTGGAAACAATAACCATCCTATATCATCACACGATGCACAAGTATTCAGTGCATGCAGCTATTCCTATTGAAAGTCATGATTATAGGTTCGCATTAACCACAGAAATTGTAATTGTTAGGTTTTCTTTCGGTTTGCACAGTACATAACACAAATAAATATCAGAAATATTCAAATTCGTCAAACAATCCAAATTTTAGGGAGTAGTTTTTGGCTTTGAGCTTTTGGGTGGGTGTGGCAGAGTTTGTTTTTTACACTATTGTATTGGTTATAAATTACAAGTAACACATAGAAATAAGACATCGTTTGGCAAATGAAAATTAGGGGCATCGTTGAAAACGTTTAGAATATAGAGGTGGGGACTCACCGAGCAGGGAATTTGCTGTCTGTGCGAGCTTCAACCCGCAACCACCAAAGCAAAACATGGCGTCCACAACTCCCTAGTGGTTCTACCACAGAGGTACTCTTGAGCAAAGACAGTGGACTCTCTATCTTCTCACCATCCCCATCCAATGCATCAAGATCCTTAATCCACTCTGGCTTATCGTCAACATCCTTCCAAAGTAATCTGGAATTCAACACAAACCCAGACCATTCAAATTTTGTCGGCAACACAGGTGCCCGGTCATCAATGTAAACTGCACGCCTTCCAGTATATCGTAATGAATTGAAGGTGTGCCACCCAACCAACTTATCAGTGCCATTACAAGCAGGACCTTGCACCGGCATTGGCATGGTATCCTCATCTCCTTCTTTTTTAACCAATGAAGAAATTTCAGCTGCATCAACAGAATGAAGGAGTATTCCAACCGAAACAGCACCGATCCATTTCACACTCTGAATTTCATCAAACAGCTCCATATTATGCATATTACTATCATCAGCAAACATCACAATTCCATCCAGCTTCTCTTTTCTGACAATCCTGTTCCATCACAAGCAAAAATCAACAAAAGGTTTAATGCAATAACAACGACCATAAAAAAAAAACGGGAAAAGCAAATTGACTAAATTCTTTTTTCTTTTAAAAAACAAAAAGTTGGCATCATCGCATCATGTATTGTCACTGTATTTAGTGATTATGTCAAAGGCACTACAAGGTTTCAAAAAAGGTTCACAACAAGACAACAATCTGGATCGTGACATCAAAATTGAAGATGTATCAAAATTGAAGATGTATCCGCGACAGTATATGTTTGATTCCACTTTTGGAGCAAGCAAAATTAATTCTAGAGATCTAGAATTGATTTTGTAAAATTGATTCGGGATAAAAATGAGTTGAATGTAAAGTGATTTATGTTTGAATGTATTTGTGTAAAAATGGATTTAACCATAAATTTAAGGCTAAAATCAATTGTAGAAGCCAAAAGCTGCAAATTCTAACTTCAAGTAGAATCCATTCTACAAGCTAAATCAACAAACCATGATAAAAATCAATTTTACAACCTCTAGAATCAACTTTGACCCTCCAAAATTGAAACTAAACAAACACCGATTCTGACTTGAAGCTAGAATTTGTAGCTTTTTAACCTTATATTTACGGCAGCCTATATTTTTTTTTTTGAGGGAAACAGCCTATATTTATCATTCAACTTTTCACATGAATGCATCCAAACATAAAATCCCTTCACATCTAACAATTCACTTTTAGCCAAAATCAACTTCACAGAATCAACTCATTCAAAATCAACTTTTGTGACCACAGAACCAAAAACACACCAAACCACATTCGGCATATTCAATCATGATTCTCCGCAATATAAGGGATCGCGACATGACAATTACCATAAAAACGCGACACTAACTTGATGAATGAAACTCCATAAAGATTCTACTAGAAAACACAATAATTAAAATCATAATAACAAATCAAGTAAAAGCATAAACTAAAAGGAATGAAAATTTAACCTCAAAGCATGAAGACGCATCAAAGATTCAACTTTATGTCTCTCCTCCCACAAACTGGGCATTTTCTGATCAAACCCAACATGAATAATCCTTAATCCAGATTTTCCAATAATCGAAGCAGTCTCATTACTAACACCACCAGCTTCAACCACAATCCAAGTCAGATCATAAGGCACAAGCATCAAAGAATGCATCACACCAGTCAAATGCATCGCTTGAAAAGTCCTCACATAAGTCGGAGTAACAACAATCACTTTTCTAGGGTTCTTCACTCCAAACAACAATCTCTGTTCATTTTGAACTCTTGAGATTATTCCATGCGCTTTCATTACTTCCACAGGATCCGGATGCGGCCATGGCCGAATCCGGATCCCGTGTCTCCCAACCACTACTCTACTCGCCACTACCGAACTCCGGTTTGTTAAAACATTCTGTTGAGTTTCCACCGGAACAGTAATTCCGGCGCCGGTGCCGGAGGTGAATGGAACGGTGTAAATATTAGTAGATGAAGTTGAAAAGAGGAAGAAGAAAACAAGACGAGAAAATCTGAAGCCGAGAACGAGGCTGATTAAGCAGCAAACACCGTGAAGTACTAGCCAGAAAATTGTTGCCGGTGACTTAACGGTGCCGGCGCCGTTATCTGAATCTAAGCCTCTGAAGCTGTTTGTTCTACGGTTGATGTAACTTTGTTGTAATGTTGAGAGCTTCATTTTTTGTTTTTTGTTAGACACAGAAATTGTGTGTTTGTGTGTAAGGTTTGTGGATAATAAGGTTTTGTGAATGTTGAAGTTGTGATGTTTTTTATTTTATGTTTGGTTTGAATTTGCGTTTTGTAGAAACTACGTTGTTGTTGTGTGAATGTAAGAAGCAAGTTGGAGAAGAAGATGGTGGTGTTGGTTTTTGTAGTTTGGTGGTGTTGTTGTAAATTGTAATTTATTCATCTAACATTACTTTGAGTTTAAGGGATAAACCGGTGAGTTTTTTTAATTATTTTATTAATTAATTTTCTGTTCATGACTAATTATTTGAAATTTGAAAGAAAATGAAGAAATTGAAAGAGTTATGACCATGACTATGTGTGGAAGGGAGAAAATTTTATAATACTATTTAGAGCAAATCTTACTGGTCAGAAATTGAAATAAAATATATTTCAACACACACGAGTGAAAAAATTTAAAAGAAAAGTAATTTAATTATATTATTTAATGCTATTTAACTTTTAATGTGTTTGAACATTTTATTTGAATTTGTGGTCAAAGAAGCATTTATTTTCGACTGAATAAGCGTATAACTCTCAGGGTTTGATGAAAGTTTATAATATAAAAATTGAAGAGTGCGTTCATCGTAGGTTTTATGTTCAAATGTCACTTATCGATTCTTGTAAATTTTTGTTTTGGTTTCAACTTTATCTCCAATAGGGAAACATGGAATTTGTTGTCTAGAATAGTCTAGATGGACTTTGAGTTAAAAAATTAGATAAGGATACTTTCTCCGATCTTTTTTTAGAGGAAGGATACTTTCTCATCTTATATGTAAATAAAGTTTACTTTTTATATTCATTAGATAATCAACGTATCTGATTTACAATAGAGACCAAATACATTTATTTAATGAATTTGAAAAAGAAAAATATTTAGATTAAAGTCTTGGTAATTACCGTTTCTACGGCTAATAGAGAATAGAGTTATCATCTCCATTTAAACTCTTCTCAATTTTTTTCCACTTAAAGAAATAAAAACACAAAAAATATTAAAAATAATTAATGATAGTGAAACTCATTTAATGATGTTCTCGTGAACTTAGTTCAGTTGGCAACAACAATACATAATAATGTAAGGTTTGTGATTCAAATCCCGAACACCACTAAAAAAACTCATTTAATGATAAAACCCGCCACTTGTGTTTAGGTCTTTATTTCATAAAGACAATCTCCATTTAATTTGGGGAGGATCTCAACTCCAAAGAAGGAGAGATAGCAAGGTAACAAATAAAAATGGAGGATTAGCCTAAGGTCAATGAAGGTCAAGGGTATAATAATCGTATTTTTTTATTTGTTTCCATCGTGGAGAATTTTCTTTTCCTGTAATTTCAAAAGTAAGTAAAAAGGGTTATTTGGACATTTTAAGCAACCCAACAAAATATAATAAACCAAATGAAATGAATGATTGAATTTTCTTTTTCTAAATAAAATTGATAATTTACTATGCGACAGCGTAGAGATAGAGAATTTAATTGGTTGTTTTTTTCCTTTTTATTAGACAAACCTAGCATTGCAACTTTTTGTTTTGTCTTCTCTTTTTTTCAGTTTGTTTTCTAGCTGTAATTTATGTGCCACGCCATTGTTGTGCTTTGGTCGTATACTTTTACTTAATTCCACAATTATGGAAATTACCTTTTCTTTCGTCAAAAACAAATAGAGAAATTCCTTTTATTTTTTCGTTTTCCTAATTCACGATATTCATGTAAATTATAATGTTTTTCTAAAATTAGGAGAGTAATAAGAGTCAAAATCTTGTAAAGATATATAGCGGTTAATACCTAAACTAATGCAATTATGTTGTGTCTCTTTCTGATTTCCATATTTGTCAATATTGTTTGGTCACAAACCTAACCTACATTTACAACAATTACTTTGATATTTTTTTTTTTTTAAAAAAACAATTACTTTGATATGCTCATCTTTTCCTGCATGAATGAGCATTGGACACTATTTGAAATTGTTAAAACAGCCAAACTTCTTCCTATATGACATTTTCTCCCAAAAATATGTTAATCTAATCAATTCGTTATTTGATGAAATTCATTAACCAGTTAATTATTGTTAAAAAAAGTCCTTCCTAATAGCATTGTTTATTGTCTAATTCATTTCTGTTGCATTTCTTTGTTGTATAAATATTGAACACTATTTGACATTTTGACTTTTTTTAATATATTCCACTATTTGACTTTGTTTAAACTTCTAATTCATATTTGACTTTGTTCAAACTTCTATTTCCTATTTGACTTGTTGATATTTGTAGTGTAATTTACTTTTTTTTACTTCTATTTAATAAATTTTTAGTAACTATTTTATATTTTCTTTTAAAAATATGAATTTGACCAATTCAATAATTGGAATAATTTTTTCAAGGTCATTGACCGGTAAACTATTTAATTTTTTAATAAGAAATTATTTAATATTTTATTGCATCACTTAAATTTTATTTCAAATAAATAAATAAATATTATTAAGTTACATATGAGTAAGTTTTTTTTTTTGTAGTGTTTGGGGTTCGAACCTTGTACCTTGTATATATTATGACTGTCCTTATCAACTAAGTTAAGCTCACGGGGACATATGATTAAGTATCTAAACTATCTCGAAATTTTTTCATTTATAGGTAAATTCAAGAATCCATAATTAAGAGTTTGAAAATTGATGTATTTGATCTATGATATAGACCTCATACATCAATTATTCAATGAATCTTAAAAATAATTTTTTACTTTTAACAATAATCGGATTAAATACCAAAAAATTAAAAACTTTCAACGTTTTATCTTCCATATGTATGGACTTGAAATTGAATTTTTGAACACTTGCTTAAAACACCCAATCATATATCAATTATGTTACACGATGTTAATTCTATAACCGAAGAGATTAATTAATTTATACTAATATGTACTAATGGTACAACGCTTTTTATACATGTATTCAACCAAATCTAATGACTTCCTCATGTACAACATTTTTTATACATGTATTCAATCAAATCTAATGACTTCCTAAAAAAAAAAAAATCAAATCTAATGACAATGACATTTTATCAAGCTAATTTCTAAATATCTCTATCAATATTGATATGATATTATACAAATTTAAAAAATAAATATTATCAGTACGTACAAATTAAATCCATAGCTGGATTGATTAGCTTTAGATTTTAAATAAATTATTAAATATTTAAATATATGTCTTGTGTTAGGAGAATGAAGAGATTTTGAATATGTTTCTCCAAAAGATTAAATGTTTCAAATAATTATGCACAAACTACACACAAATCAATAGTAGTAAATCGTACCTATTAAGGTGGATATTAACCTTGTTTCTATATGGTTGATTATCACCAAAAAGAGTTTAATAGGCATATTAGTATAAAATAGTTTTACACCGACATACCATAGAGACCACTTTTGTATATACCACAAATTTTAAACATCCTTACAAATATGGTGTGTGGTGTGGTAAAATAATAAATTTTTATTGGATGTTAGTCTAAAACTATTTTACCTAAAGGTGCATATATCTTTATTTTTTTAAAATCCATTCTTAACACAAATGTACTGGTACTAAACATTAGTCATACTCCTCTAATGAAAATAAATTCTCTATGATCATAAATTGATGCAACAAAAATTCTCTACCGTCCGATGAAAATTGTAGGTTTGAATTCCGAATTATGCTTTAAAACAAATAATTTATTGGAGTTTAAATCCAAGACATGTAAAAATAAAAATAAAAGTTCCAAGACATCTGATTTTCGTTCAAAGTTTTGTGTGACATGCAATATTATATTGTGACTCTAGGTAAGATCAAGGTCGGTGTTTTACCTTACTTCATGAATTCCACATGTGACATTTCCAAGCATCGTATACATCATGATTTAATGATATTTTATATATAAGTTAAATATGTTTTTGGTATTTATAAAATTTAGAACTTTTAAACTTAGTTTTTATTTAATTTTAATAGTTTTTTTAATCCTTATAAACAAAATTATTTAAAAATTTAATCCCTGCTAAAACAAAGTTTGTTTAATTATCCTTAAACTCTTAAATTTTAAAAAGATTTTTTTTTACAAGTTTAGAACATTATAAAATGTTCATTTACTAAAATTTAATTTTTTTTAACATGAAACGAATTAAATATGAATTTTTTAAGACGACAAAATTTAAAGATAAAAATAACAAAATTTAGACGTAGAAATCAAATTTTGCGACAATTTTTTACAGAGGAACCTTTAGTAATGTTCTTAACACGTATGCAAAAAATTGTTCAAAAACTCAAGAGTTTAAACATAGATTAAACAAATTTGAATTGAGTAGGGACTAATACTAAGTGCAAAAAAAAAAATTATAGATTAAAAGAACTACTAAAATTAACTAAGGACTAAACTTAACAAGTCTCAATTTTATAGGGACCAAAAATAAATTTAACCCTTTATATTTCCTTTTTTGCTAAAGCAATTTTAATGTCGAATGTCAATTCTTAATGATAGTGATACTGGTATATATCCCTTAGTCTCATGATGGCAGGTTTTACTCATGCATCACAACTCACACCAGCTACAATTTTTGGTACTATATTGAATCACATTGCTGCAAATAACAAGATATTTTCTCTTTGTTGAATTGCGGAAATAAGAAAACACAGACCAACAATAATTTTCACGACATTGTGACACCAACTCCAACCGTATGATATATTAGGTAGCAACATCAAAAGTTGTTGGTGGGTTGCTTCAGTTACAAACTCAATGGATTCAAACCAAATGATCATGGAGTTCCTTTAGAATGTGGCTAACTTATTTTAGTCTTCTTAGCTTCTGAATTGCTCCAACTTATCATTACTAGTGTTAAACGTTTGAAATAAGCACAAAATTTTACCAAAATTATAGAATTTATGGTATTACTATTTTTCACTATGTAATCATAGTTTTCACGAAAACATGCAAGGTCCTTTTGAAATTTGAAGACTAAAAACAAATTGAGTGGTTGGTGAGTAGTAATAATCTGTCAAAATCATGGGAGGCCAGCGCTGCTCTTTTTGTTATGCATAGAACCACTTAACTTTAGAACAAAGAAAGAAAAAAATAATTAGTCATGTTAATTAAAAGCTTGTGATGTAGTATAAGTATAAAACACGACATGTTCATGACTGGTCTCGTCACTTTTTTTTTTAGGGAGGACTCATCACTTGATTACTGCATTCCAACGTTAATGCATATGGTACTTAACAAATTTGGATCCCATATGCATTCAAAACATTTGTAGTCGTTAGATTCATATAAAACGGTCTAAAAATTATATATTTTAAATTTTATTTTATAAATAAAAATACCGAACAAACATGAATATAGTCTTGATCGAATAGTTACCAATGTTACAACTAAGTGAATGCGTAAAATCCTTGATTGCAAAGGGGGCAAGAAATCCGTAGTTAACAAGTTAATTCATTGTTCTTTTTTTGGTACAAAAGAGGGTTAAAGTCTAAAGAAAAAAAACAAACTAAGACACTAATCTAACATTTAAAACATGCTAGCCTCAAATATATCATCAAAGACACGGGAGGACGCAATGTGTGGCTAAAGCCTCACATCCACTCTCTAGAGTATTTTTTTTTTTTGTTATTATAAATAAAACACAAAATTATACCAAAACATTTATCTCTCGCCCGCGAAACAAATAAGTGCAACACATTTGTTATGATTTATAAGTTTTTGAAGTTGACTTTGCTCTTGTGGATAACAATGTTGTTATTTTAATTTATTTTCAACAAATGAATATGAGACAATTTTCATTATAATTGTATTGCATCAAACAATGTTATTTCTATAATATAGTTTGCATTATTTTTTCTGCAAAATTTTAGCCTCACATATGCCAAATGTCTAGATCCCTTCCTGATGAAAGAGAAAACTTTTGAATATTATACATGCAATTTAAACTCAAACTTCGTGTGCATATGTATTAAGTACTTTAGAAACATGGATTTACAAAAAGAAATTAAAAAGAGTTAGCGAAGTTGAAAATTAAAAAAAAATGTAATTAAGTACTTCAAAAAACATTAAGAATATGAATTTATACAACGGGCGAAGCTAGCTATTTTTTCACGAGTTGACCGAATCTAAATAAATGAAATAAAATATATTTTGATAGTTGTTTTGACAATTTGTATTGTTAACTAAGCTCTCTTTGTAGTTGCTTAAGAGATGAAAAAATGTCAAAATAATATGGAATGCACACGTTGATGTGCACGATAAGTGGGATTGAAATTTGATTCAGGTGAAGGTTATATAGTTTGTGACGTTTATCACATAGACATCTTAGATATTATTTGGACTAATGTATTCCTTTAAAGGTCTCTATGTTTGTTTAGCTGTTATCAAGTAATTGAATTCCCATAATTGACAATTTGCTTTGGTGTGGAGTTCTTCATTCATATGCTAGTTTTCGTGATGCTGTTTTGGCTTATATGTTATATGAAAGTGGCGATCATCTTATTTTGGGGTGTGCAGTTTTTGGGAGTATTTGGTCTTTGATTTTGCAATGGTTAGATATGTATTTAGAGCTTTCAGTGCATCTTTCTAATCATATTATTCAATTTGATTGTTTAGAGTGTTTCTAAAAGGCTCGTTCTTGTTTTCAATCGATTTGGATGACATGCATTTGAGTTATTTTGAAGAAATAAAATGTACGTATCTTTCAGCATAAGGAGACTTCAATTGTTCATTTTATTACTACATCCCTTTTTGGTTGTTTCAAAAAATAAAGAAATGTTTTTGTTTAACTTTATTTATTTATTTTCATATATGGCACAACGTAACAAAGTTCGTATTTTGAGGGGTGTGGAAGTATTTTAGGGTAAAACCTGCAACTGATGGGAGAAGGAGGATGTCAAGACTTTTTATATTGGTATATTTTGGATCATTATTCTCTTATATAATATGTTGTGTGTTTTTTTGTTTCAGGTTATGTATATGAATGGAGGCAAAATTGGAAATATAGAGTACGTGCGAGAAGCATGAAAGGTGAGAAAAGAAAATAGAATTTTGTTTTTTATTCAAATGGATTTGTTCATTCTTAAAGTAAATGACCAAAATGTTCTTACGTATGTTAACTTACGCTAGTGTTAAATTTGCGTGAGTTAACTCACGCAGAGATTTACACTAACGTGAGTTAACTCACGCTGAAATTTGCACTAGCGTGAGTTAACTCATGCAAAGAATAAATAAGATTTACACTAGCGTGAGTCAACTCACGCTGCACAAGTTAACTTGCGCCATGATATTTTCGATATTTATTTTGAAAATGAGCGAAACTGTTTACGTAAAGAACAGGATTCAAGAAAATACATGCTTGTAAATATACAATGCATGTCGGCTAGCTAGCATATCATCTAATGATGAAATATGGATTCCCCATTCAAAGCAAAGCCCAAAATAGCAGACAAGAACTTATGTCACAATCTGACTTAATTTAATTAATTAAATAGTGATCTAATTGATGGACAAAAGAAAAACATAATATATAACTACACATATACATTGATAATCGATTAGCCCTATTAAATAACCAATTGTCTTTTTGAAGAAATTATATAACCAATTGTCAAAGCAACTTAGCCGGTTAACAGTTCAAAACAATAATTAAAAGACTTAAAAGTTTTGTTAACTTGTGTACAAAGAACACATGTTAAATAATTCAATAAGACCATTTTGTATTAGAAAACATAATATTTTGACTTTAAAGTTGAATGTACAATTTTTAATATGTATATTTTTATAATGATTTTCTTAACATGCGACCTTCATGGTACAAATTAACATTCACCAAAGATTTATATTGATTCACAAGCATCAAAATGTATACACCATAGAGTCACTATTATAAGCAAAAATTCTCATACACCACCTATTCAATGTATCTAAAAAGTGAGTTTTTACTTATAATAGTGATCCAATGGTGTATCAATTAACACATAGAACTCCAAAATATTAAATAATAAAAGCCTCAAATGTTTGAATATGGATATACAATCATTTTTACCCTAAGTTGTATATATATTTTTTCATAAACTACCTTGACAAATTTATGAATAAATACATAAAGTCTTATTTATTTTTATAAATTGTTTTATATAAGAAAAAAAATTAGTCAATTCAAACGGACCCGATATAATTATTAACTTTTTCCGTTTGTAAAAAGAAAAGATAATTGACTATTATTGAATGGAGGTTGTTATTATAGTTTTGTGTGTAAGTAATTTATTTCTTTATTTTCTTACAAATTTGGGAGGATATTCATTTTGATGTTTTGATCATAACGAAATAAAAGAATAACTTGTAAACTAGCTAACTATTTGCTTAATTGTGCAAATACCTATATGGTCTGGTCAATCAGAGTCTAAGGTCAGATGATCTCTTGATTAATATGTGCATTAGTAAACACGAGTAATTGTAACAAGAAGAGGACCGTTTGATATTCATCACTGCATAAAACTCATAGTATGTATCATAGAAACAATTGTCTTGTACTTACCAGTTGTGAAAGAAAGTAACTACACATGATAAGAGTCTATTTCATCAAAGCAACATGTTCTTGCTTGCTTGCTTTCAGGGTATGCAAGTGAACCCCCTGAACCTATAACATTACACCAATTATTCCGGTTTAATACAATATGAACCCCCTGTATTTATTGTATTGCACCCCCTTCTCAAATATATCTTTTTCTCTTCAAGTTTATTTTACTTTATACACAAATTATTCACGCGAGGATGTGGTTAAATTGTGAAATTGGTTAATGAATACTCTATACACAGATTTATTCTACAATATGCTATTCTCCTATTATCCTAATTGCTTTTATTCTTTTTTCTCTTTTTCTTTGTCTCCTGCTAGATTATGTTTATGATCAATAACAGATTTAATTTGTACAGTTGAATTAATTGATAAAACATGAAATTTCATAAAAATATTTTTAATGAATTTCTAATTTTTTCAATTAAGATAATAAAAATAAAATCAACAGAAAAATGATATATTGCAAATTACAAATTCAGCGCGATTTAAATAGCTTATAAAAATGTTATAAGTTAATAAAAATTGATATGAGCTCGTAAGAAAAAAAAAAGTCACTAAATAGGTCTAAGGTCATAAGCTATATAAAAAAAAGGTAGTTTGGTGTATTAAAGCTCCCACATACACAGAAAAATTGACATCAGAAGCTATAAAGCTTCTTGCCAAGAAAAAGAGAAAGAAGCAAGAAAGTTAATGAGGTCACGTGACAACAACTTTACCGTTGCGTCAAAGCCCTCCCTCATAAGCTATAAAGCTGAAAACTAACCTTACCAAACTGAGTCATAATCCTGCACCCCCTGACATAGGGTCCTGGTTACGCCACTAAGGCCCTAACTGATCTAGAGGTCGTATATGGCCAACACTTAAACACGTGTAAATTAAATAGTTGCTAATAATATTGGGTCTATATCAAAAGAGATAGGACTTTGACCATGCAAAAAACCAATGTTCGACTAAGAGAGTTTTTTATATTTAGTGTCTGATACGTCTCGAATAAAATTACTTGTCATTGACATGACTTGTAAAGCCCAAATAAAAATAAATAAATTTTAATTGTACCGAAATAATAATCAAATCTTTAGTAAGTGAAGACAACCATAGTCAAAAGAGAATGCTTAGAAGGTTACTATACACATACATTCACGGTCAATTAGTCATCTTTTCTTTGGACGGTAAAAGTAAGAAAGATGAGAGAAGTTAACGTGACACCACAGTCACCTAGTAGTGGACCAAACCATCCACTATCACATTATTCTTTTTTTTTTTCCTTTCTTTGGCATCATTTGACCAAAAGGTACCCTATCCTATGACCCTCCCTCTTTATCAACGTCCCTTTATTATTCCTTTCATTCTTTTTCTTCTCCTTTGTAAGTACTATGGCCGTTGAACTAATGATGGGACACAAAAACAACAATTTAACAAACAAATTCCAAGAGAATGCAGTTCAAGAAGCTGCTTCTGGTTTACAAAGCATAGACAAACTCATTAAATTACTATCATCGTCACAAACATGTTCTTCAAACTCAAACCCTAATTCCATGGACTATAAAACCGTAGCTGATGTTGCTGTTTCGAAGTTTAAGAATGTTATTTCACTTTTGAATCAAAATAGAACAAGAACTGGTCATGCACGTTTCAGAAGAGCACCATTACCTTCTTCTACTACCATTTCTGAAACTAGAGTCTACCATGCTACTCCGTTGCAGCAGATTCCTCCTCTAATCCCCAACAATGAAGTTATTGATAAGAATATCATTGATTTTTCTTATTCCTCTCAGGTTTCTTCTTCGTTTGGAAAATCTTGTGTTTCTTCATGTTCGTTGAAGAGAAAGTGTAGCTCTGAGAATTTTGGTAATGGAAAGTGTGGTAGTTCATCTAGCCACTGTCATTGTTCAAAGAAGAGGTATGTGTATATGATTATGTCTGGGTTTTCTTCAAAAATCGTTTTTCTTTGTTCTTCCTTTTGAGTTAATTACTTTATGTTAATTTGTTGTTTATTAATGTAGAAAAATGAGGTTGAAAAGAGTGGTGAGGGTAGCTGCAATAAGTTTGAAGCTGGCTGATATTCCAACTGATGAATATTCTTGGAGGAAGTATGGTCAGAAACCTATTAAAGGATCACCTCATCCAAGGTATTTGCTTAATAGTATTAAGCAAACTTATATTAAAATTATAATTGAGTTATCACTTACTTTAAGGACTAAAAATTTCTTATATGTGCTACCCTAGATTGCTCACTGACCCTTCAATTCTAAAAATGGACTCAAGTATATAGTGAAAGAAAAAAAAAAAATCAATTTT
>Ga0099826_10000943_pt1 | contig 16108 bp, 7 predicted proteins | sample Mtrugardesep15_FD_76830 | JGI IMG/M metagenome (GOLD analysis project Ga0099826, IMG submission 76830) | Root nodule microbial communities of legume samples collected from California, USA - M. trunc garden sep15 | ecosystem: Host-associated > Plants > Roots > Nodule | place: USA: California... | reverse complement strand
TTTATAATTAATTTGTATCTCGTTTAAAAACTACAAAATTTCATTGTGAAGGTTCTTATCATGTTCTAGTCATGCCTACAAAATTAGGGAACTAAATTTGACTTGTGAGTATACGCTTACGCGAAACAAAAATTCAATTTTGCACGTTTTGGTTGAAAAATCAAAATAAATTTAAACGACTTCGAAATGCTATGAAACTTTACAAATCTTTTTTATGTATTTTTATAGATGTCTTTACAAATCCTCTTGGTTGCTTTTTTGGACTTCGCGTATATTAGAGGGTTATAAATAATAAAAATCTCGAATTACATGGTCAGAATACATGTTATTTAATTACAGCGTCAATTTTCAGACTTTACGTATATTACATGGTCAATTTCAATTAATAACCATATTTTAAATTGTACTTTTGTTGACAAATTGAGAAACCTCTTTTATTTCAATTTATGATTGTTTACATATTATCTCACATGTGAATTTGTGATTTTTTTTTTACCCGAACTCTATAAATTTGCTGGCCCCGCCACCAGATGCAGCTGTAGTCAGTGATATTCTTAGTTTTACTCTATGTGTTTCAAGGCCCTCACAATCTTCTAGAGAGAAGATCGGATAGCATTTGTAATATTTATCTCTATATTACACATGACAACAGATTATATATACATATATACATTCTAATCTTTCTATAAAATTAGTGGACACATGAAAAGTTGTGGTGCACTTGCTGGTATATTTACTTTTAGAGTTATCTTTATATATACATATGACAACTTTAATGGTTGAAAGGGTTTCTTAGCTATAAATATTATCAATAATCAAACATGAAATGGAAGACAGAGGAATGATTTAATGATTGTTTAGTTAATTATATAAAAATAAAATTTTTCAATAACATTAAAAATAAGAAAATCACTCATTATTTCTAAAATATGAAAAATTACAAATAATAATTATAATGTATATTTATGTTTTTGAAAATGCAATTTTTTACATATTTAACGCTGTAAAATTATATATATGTTTCTCTCACCGTTCAAAACTTTTGGGTCCATCCCTGGACATCTAATATTTAGGGTAGCAAATTCAAATTGGTGATTCTTCCCTTAGCATTTATTGTGTATAAATTTTTTCCGGTAAGCTCGTTGGAGAAAAAACTAAAGGTAGCAATTTGTTGTATTTAAGAATGAATAGAATAAAGATAAAATCAATTGTACCAAAAAAAAAAGAAGATAAAATCAAAACGTAGTTGGAACTAGAGGTGATGAATGTTCTCCGTTATTCTACGTAGGTGCACATGATCATGTCCTAAACAAGGTCGTTGTCACGTTTCTAACACCCCTCGTTACGTTCGTGTTATTTTCTTTTGTCGTATGTATGCATGGTGCTAGTGTTTTTTGAAAAAAGGTTAAAGACAATGTAAAACTGTAAAAGCCAAGTACATGATGATGAGGTGAAAGTCGATGACATTGAAAACGACCACACAAAAGTGAAAATCTACAAGACAGAAAACGACAAACGATTTCTTCAATAACTGTGCCACGACTTGTCCCACAATTTTCTGACAGTCAAAAATATATAGATGTTGTTTTTTAGTGAGTGAATATTTTGGTGACAAATAATGAACTAAAATCATTTTTGTGGTAAAGTTTGAATGGTCTTTTTAAAAGAAGCCACTTGATTCAAAAACTAAAATCATATCCGATTCAATTAACTAAAAATAGTTTAAATATGTGATTTTTGATTGATATGCTAATTGTAAAATAATCTATTAATACTTGTATACATAAATTCTATTAATATTAATATTATAAAATCAAGTTTTTTCGAAAGAAATATGATAAAATCATGTTAAAAGTAATATGTTTAACATAAAATAGGACATACAATACATTAATAATTAATACTAAGAAATAATGATTGATTATAGGTTTAATAGGTCATTTAGTCCCTAATTAATTTCAAGTTTTTATTTTGGTCTCATAACTAATAAAATTTATGTTTTGGTCCCTTAACTGTCTCTCTGTCGGTTAAATAAATCTGTGTCTGTTAAGTTTAACATCAAATGCCCGTAGTGGATCAATCTTAAGAGTGGTCTACCATAGATTTTACAAAATTATTTAATTTAAACCATTGAATCTGTTTTTTTTAAAAATGACCATTAAATTATGCGTGACTACTGTAACTAACGGTATACCAACAACTTATTCATCATCTTCGCAAGATCTTCATCAATATTCATAAAAAAAATTCTAGAAAAAATAAAAAATCCATAATCAATTAATCACCATCAACAACAAACAACATATACAACAAACATCATCAAAATCAATTAAAATCATATGATTCCAGATATCAAGCCAACAATAAACTTTTTCTACATCTGACTGTGAGTTCACGTGAGAGGGAGAGGGATGGGTTAGCGGTTTAGCTTCTTTAGAAACGTTCAAGCTGGAAGAATGTCGTAACATATCCAAAATTCCAGACAAAAGCAACTTCCTAATGAGTTGTTAATAAAAGAAACTGATATGAGAGATTTCCTGCAATGTTCAATTGTTCATCTGTAGAAACTTTGATGTTCAATTGTAATGCTTCTGATGTACTACAACTACAAAGATGGAAGAAGATGAAGAAAAGTGAAAAAGTTAGGTGTTGATGATGTATTATTAGATCTTGGAGACATGCATCATCTTATGGTTGTCATTTAAAAAAAAATCAAATGATTAAGCTAAAGAAATCAAATGGTTTAAATTAAAGAAATTAATAGGGTCTATGGTGGACTACCTACAATGTTGGTCCACCATATGTATTTGAGGTTAAAGTTAACAGTTGGGATTTATTTGACTAACGAAAGCAAATATGAGGGACCAAAACATGAGTTTTATTAGTTATGAGACCAAAATGAAAACTTGAAATGAATTAGATGACCAAATAACCTATTAAGTCTTGATTATAAGTAAAGGTGAACTCTTGATTGGTCTGTCCTGTTTAACCCAATCTACATAAGTCCACTCGTTAGAATAGGCTTGATTGGTTCGTTCGTAAAAGATAACAAGTTACGACATCGTATTGATATGTGATTAAACGAGTTAATCCCTTGGTCATAAGTTTAAAAAAAAAGTTCTATATTAAATAAAACAAAAAGTGGTTCATATAAATTCAATTTTGAAAAAACTACTATCATTGATAGCTTTACGTTCTGACTTAGTATAAATTTTTTAGCTAGAAAATACTAATTTATTTCATTAAAAAGCAAATGCTCGATACATGCTGAGAGTTCAAGATCTAACATTTATATATGATTATCTCACACTACTAACTTAAGGATCCCAATAGCTTCACCTACTTGCACTTCAAGGTTGTAGCCATGTTGTCTTTGTACAACAACAAAAAAAAGTCAAAATGCATAACGCAAACAACTATGAATTCCACTGCGATTATGGTGAGTTGAGAAAGCAACTCCGATGTTGCATTAGAGATAATCCCAAGGGGAAAACACCCATCAATTTCCATACACATTAGCAACACTGATCTTAGAACACTCGGATTCCACTTCCAAACTCAGTCTTCCACCTTACTCTTTGTTTCAAAATTGGGATCGTTTCGCAAATACCTTTATACATAACTTGAGTTTGAACTCCATGAGACCTCTAAAACCCTAAACAAAGAGACCCATACATCCATCTTTATTTCTCATATATAATTTGTAGTCCCAAGATAGCCACTCCACACCTTTTATTTTGTTTCCATCATTGCACCATCAAAAAGAATTTATCATATATATGATTTATTTTGTCTCCAAGAGACGAAAGAGTTTGATCATGACCTCTTTACTAGCTTTAGATAAAGATTTTCCCCCATCCCTACTAGATCTTCTTCCATACTCTATCATTAATAATTTTCACTTAATCCCTTTTCGTAATACAATCATGGAAGGAAAGCCAAGGTACTTACCAATACCTAGACAAATATTAACCTGAAGAATTTTTGCTATGCTAGTACGCCTTGTTTTATCCACATTATAATGGATGAATAAAATGCATGATATCTGAGATATGTGACTTTTGTATGTTATTGCTCTTGGATTTTCAAGCTGTTGTGATATGTCAAGTATGAGTTAAATCACACATTGTATGAAATAGTTGAGGTTGAACAACATATAAGTGAGAAAACTCATGAATTTAATACATTAAGGTTTTGGGTTAACAAACAGTGTGAAACTCACTTGTGTGGTTACTCTTGTCTTATGATCTATTGGACTCTCCTCATGACCTAATACAAACTACCCAACAAGTGATATTAGAGCCCTAACTCAGTTTAATGGTACAATGTAATTAGATCCAAGTATATTAGATTATTGAATCAAAAGTATTTTCGACGGTGGTGTTAGGAAGCATTTTTTGTTGGTTTGTAACGAAAATACACTTATATTAATGTGAGATATTCACATTTGAAGGGACATAGTTGAAACTCAAGTGACTCGTTAGTGCCACATCAAGTTAAATGAATGATATCTAAAAAAAATTGACTCATACATACTAAATATTCTAAAGTTTTGAAAGAATAAACAATGTCAAAATTTCGTGATAGTATTATTGAACATTAACTCGTTGATGCAGCCTAAATCTACCAACCTCCAATTCATAGGTATCATGCAATATGAAATGAATTGGATGCGGTCGTGATTATATCCAATCAACACTTGGGAACCGCCTGATCAAGGGTCTCAAGACATTTTTAATTTTTCTTAAAAATAAAATTTTTGAGATTTAAATTTACATCGTCTGATCTTAATTGAACAACTTTAAACTTACCAATCGAATAACTGCACCAATTTTTGAGTGCATTAAAACCTGGTCCACACATTGTATAGATTTATTTTACCTCTTATTTTGTCATACTAGACATGGGAGAAAAAGGTTTTTTTTTTTTTTAAGATGGAGAAATGGGACTATAATTGTAATTAATTTAGGGTGGTTCACGGTAACAACATGGACTTTTCAAATAAGCATTGCACAATTACCACATTTTAAATTTAATGTTTAATTACAGTTTTAACCCCCTAACTTTTACAAAGATGCGATTTTGGGCCCCTAAGAAAAAAACTACAAAACGTCCCCCCTAAATTTTGCATTTGTGGCAGTTTTGGCCCCCAATGTCAATTTTGATTTGATCTACGCTGACGTAGCACCCTAAGTGAGGTACCACGTGTTTTTTTTTTTTTTGCCTTGGGGTGCCAAAACTACTACAGATGCAAAACTTAAAGGTCCGTTTTATAAGTTTTTTAAAGGGCCAAAATTGCAACTTTGTGAAAGTTAAAGGTTAAAACTTAAATTTTAATATATACTTGAACCGATAAATTCGAAGACACCAATATCGAAACGTTTGTATTTGATTAAAAAGGACATTTAATATATCTTTGAACCGTTTAATTTGATGACACCAATTGCAATATCTTAACTCAATTGATAGATGTCTTTAAAGAGACACTTAATACTTCTTTAAGTAGACAACCATTAACTATCCGATATGTTATATTCGTAGTCATAATTTGAAATCTACGTACTAGAGTTCTTTTGTGTGTCTCATCTTCCAACTCAATTACTTGAGCTACCCTCTTAAAACACATGATTTGAAATTGTCTTTTTACCCACTAGCCAACAAAAGAACAAGAACGGTGTTCCATAAAAAATTATAAAAAACGATATATCTACTAGAGTCGGATTGTTCATGCAACTAACTATTTTAATGCAGTTGATATATCTCCATCCATGTTTCTAAGGATGTTGAAATTTGGGATATCTCGTTGAGTGTTTTCTTTAAAACAATGAATAATTGTAGACCAAGAAAGGAAGATTATATTATAAGGAATCTGCTTTTGTTCGATAGAAGTCATTTTCGTGTATTTTATTCTCTTTAATTTACTCCATGCTCGATTGTTAGTTAAATTACTTATTAAACAATTAGGTAGATATCGAATAGATTAAGATTATTCGTAAATATATTTATTTAAGATTCAATGGTAAGTTTCTTCACACATGTATGCAACCATTTCTACATACTCCATTGATACTAACACATACAAGGCAGTGAGACACCATTAATTAGAAAAAGTCACAAGCAACTTAGCTATTTTTTCCCAAGTAATCAAATAATTAAATGAGTTGTAATATTTATACGATCATTTATAACAATTTTTATAACAACTTTCTTTTTTTCTTTTTTATTGGTTAAAATCAATAGAGAGGAAAAAAAAAAAGAGAATAAGATCATAATATAAATATAAGAGATAAAGTTGTTAAAAAATTGTTTGTACAAATATCATTTCTCTACTTAAATACTTCATCAATTCCAAATTACAAGTCATAAAATGACCTTAAACTTTTAAGTCATTTTATAATATCAATTAAACATTACTGTTATTTTTTTTCTTGTTATATATCATTAAGAGCTTGTTACTCTCTTTTATTTTAATTATTTAATCTATCTTTCTCATGCCAATAATGAAGAATATTATGTAAAATAAGTCACAATTGTATTTCTCAAACATGCATCATCCGATCAATATTATAAGTAAAATTTATTTTTTATATTCATTCAATAAATAATGTATATGATTTATATTATAAACTAGATACATTATATAGAATACATATATAATTTATTGAATGAATCTAAAAAAAAATGTATTTTTGTTTATAATTAATTAAGTTTTTTTCAAGATTAATTAAGTTCTTTAATTCATGATGGCCAAGGAACTTATACTTTATGAAGGATGAGGAAGTATTATTATTTTGACCAAAATATCAATTATATTTTGAATGGATATTAATTATTATTATTATTATTAAGGTCTTACTAACAAATGTTTTTGAAATATTGTTTAAGTATTTTAAATTTAATATGGTTTAAAAAGTTAAATATTCCAATTTTTAGTACATTAAATACACATATTTTTACATTACTTATCTTTTATGATCTATAAAGAATCTTCACTTAACATTTTCCTTATTATCGTCTCATATGAAAATCCATTAAAAAAAGGTAAAATACCAGTAGACCACTAGAAATGACACGTCACCTACGAATAGACAGGGCATATTATGCACTTTAGCAATTCTCAATAGCAACATCAAGAAATAAAGGGTACTTGGGTCCAGAAAAAACAGTAGCTATGAATCTGAAATGAAGAGAGCTCTTTTTCAATCGAGTTTTATATTTTTATTTTAATAATAATAAAATTATTACTTTTAAAAGTAAAATCGTATTAAAAAAAGTAAAGATGTATTAAAAATAATTTCAAAGATCCGAAATAAAAGAGAACTAAAAAACATTTAACCCAGGTCGCTTAGTAGCTAAAGTTCACACAATTAAATGTGAAAAAATGAAGTGTTCGAGATTCGAACTCCAGCCCTGCATAAATTATGCAATGTTCCTACCAACTGAACTAAACTCACAAGACTGTTTTTCAATATTTTTTATTGCATTCTTCGGTATATGTAGTTTTCCATTAGGTGAATTTGGTCCATTAAATAAATTACAATTTAAATGATTAAAAGATTTTACAATGACTAAAACAAATAAAGTAATAAAACAATTTCTATCGCTTAAACTCATACACTTTAAATATAAAGAATGATAGAATATCATATTCGAATTCAGACTTACATATATCAATCTCTTTACATTTACAAATTGACTTGTACAACAACTATCGATTTTTATTAAAAAACTAAATCGACTATCAAAATTAACAATAAAAGGAATTGAAATTAAAATAAGAAAAAAAAACACTTAAAAATTTTAAGTTGACATCAATAAACGAAACTAAATACCTTTTTTTTTTGTTGTGGCAGTTAGGGCTTAAACCTTAAACTTTAAATATGTATAATATATTATACATTGTTCTTGCCAACGGAGCTAATTCATGAAACAATTTTTTTTTTGAAAAAATAAATAAATTAAGTTGTACGAATCAAAGAACTTTTAAAATGCAATCGGATTGCCTTTTTCCAAGATTATATATAAAAATTTATTTTCCTAAATTGTTATTTTTTTACACAATCAAAATTGTTCTTTTCTTTGCTCACCGACTTACCGTTGGTTTGTGTATGACTTGAAAGAGAGATTTATTGCAACTCAACGTGTCGTTCCTCCACACATTCAATTCATAAAAAGAAAAATGAAAATAATAATAATAATAATATTTTTTAGACATAATAATAAAATAAAAACATAGAGAAAAAGTAGTATATTTAATTTCTTATTACCTCTGTGGATGACAAATTTTTTTGTGTGTATATCAACTATGCGTGCATATTAATAAGTTATATTCGAACTCAATATTTAATTAAGTAGGAAATTTATTTTTTTTTAATTTATTTCTGTGTAAATTGAATATCCTCTACACGTGTAACTTTAGTGGCTAATCCCTCGAGTTTTGTAGAATCTAAATTGACGATAAACTCTTTTTAAAAATTTTAACGTTATTGTATGTCTAAAGTTAGATTCGAATTGAGACATATCACATATAAAACTTTTAAATAGACGATGACCATTTAAAATTTACATATGATAGGTTTGAACAAGATAAATACATTTAAAGATTTTAAATAATAATTTTTTATATATGTAATCAATTCAATAAAAATCGAAAAGTTTGAATTTTTAAAGAGTTTAAAGAAAACAAAAATGTCAAAACCATTTAATTAGTTAATTTAAAATGTTCAAAGAAAACAAAACCATTTAAGTATTTGTTGGTCCAGACAGAAAAACATTTAATTATTACAATTGGAAAAACAAAAAGGAAAGAGAAATAAATTCTTTCTGAGTAAGTAGTTCTAAGTTCATCTCAGAGTTGAATCTGAATTATTCTCTTTTTAAATCAATATTTTATTTTATTTTTCAGACAATTTTCCTTCTGACATATACAATCCAATTCCTAACTTCTTCTTCGGATTTCATCATTTTCCATTCACCTAACAAAACTCTGCTTCTCAAACGTGCTTCTTCAAGAAGCAGAAGCTGAAGCAGAAAAAGTGATTTTTGAAGTCGACCCAAGTCATCAACTGCTGCTTTGATTCAGAAAGGAGGTTTTTTTCAGCTCCAGAAGCTGGTTTCATAGGTGCCCATCAAAAAATGGCAAAACGTGGCTACAAAATTCGTATCCTTTTTTTTTATTTTCTTAAAGATTAGTAAATGTATTATGCTTGATGAAATTTCTTATCTGGAACTGATTCAACTTTTATTTTAATTTTTTGTAAATAAAAAGTTTAAATCAAATAAAGTTAGGTACTTTGTATTGAAATCTATTGTTTTTTTTTAAGCTTTTGGTTTTCTGATTTGAGAGGAGAAGTTTGGATGTAATTGTTTGTTTTCTGGGAAAATCAGCGAAGCAATTTTTTTGAAGTTGCTGTGAAAAGTTTAATTTTTTTAATATTTTAATATCTGAAAATTGTTGCAGAAGTTAATGGGAGCTTGAAGATTGTGCCTTTGATTTCTGGTTTTTTCAGTTCTTTTTTGTATCAATCATTTGAAAACATTCAGCTTTTTTCATCTTAATGAAAGTCATAATTTTTTTATATGATGATGTGAATTTTGTTGGTTAAGCTTAAAACGGTGATTTTTAATTTGTTGGTGGTGTTGAATCTTTGATTTTTATGTTCATCTGATTTTATAAGTTGTTGAGTGTATTTGTTGATAATGTGATTTCCTAAGCCAATTAACTTCAGAGGAATTTGTGGCTCATTCAAGCAATGTAAATTGTTTAAATATTGGGAAGAAGGCGTGTCGTCTTTTCGTTACAGGAGGGGATGATCACAAGGTCAATTTGTGGACTATTGGCAAACCAACTTCTTTATCGGTCAGTGCTATTGCTGCCTTTGTTTTTCGAGCATTTCGATCATTTTTAGTGTGACCTAATAACAATGCTGACTTAGTGTGATTATATGCAGAGCTTGTCTGGTCATACTAGCCCAGTCGAATCGGTTGCATTTGATTCGGGAGAAGTGTTAGTTCTTGCTGGATCAACTTCGGGTGTGATAAGGCTCTGGGATTTGGAAGAATCAAAGAGTAAGTTTAATCTTTAATTAGTCTACGACTTCATGATGATCTTGGGATATACAATAACCTAGAATGATGTTTATTTATGGAGCATTGGAGTGTAAGCTAGAAAAATGAAAACTTGCCGATCATAAACTTAGACATTTATTTGATGCAAGAACTATGAATTTAGCTATCTACATTGCATACATAACCTTAAAAGGGGAATCCATAAGTACCATTTTAAGTTTCAGTTTCCAAAATTTATTAATATGCTTTAATATTTGTCATTGTTCTTGAAGTATAGTGGTTCGCACTGTTGCCGGGCACAGATCCAATTGCACTTCTGTAGAGTTTCATCCATTCGGCGAGTTTTTTGCATCCGGCTCCATGGACACTAATCTAAAAATTTGGGACAACCGGAAAAAAGGATGTATTCATACATACAAGGGTCATAGCCAAGGTATCAGTACTATCAAATTCACTCCGGATGGCCGTTGGGTAGTATCTGGTGGTTTTGATAATGTTGTAAAGGTAATACTACATACATTTTATAAGTCCTTCGTGGTACACCTTGCAGTAGATTTATTACAGTTTTTGTATTAATAAACCACATCACAAATTTACAGGTCTGGGATCTAACTGCTGGAAAGCTCTTGCATGACTTCAATTTCCATGACGGACACATTACGTCCTTAGATTTCCATCCGCTTGAGTTTCTTCTGGCTACAGGTGATTTAGCGACTTTTGAATGATTGGTTGGGACGCTCTAGAGTGGTAGATGTTTATGTCTGTGCAATATCTATATATATAATTTCATAATCACTTACTTCTTTAACAGTATCGAGTATTGATACATAGAAGAAATCTCTTATAAATGAGTGATATATAATATAAATTCTAGTGCTCTAAATGAAAATTTAATGAGTGATATATGGTATACTTCACCTGTGGGGGATTATGGAGACAACGACATCTCAATCAAGGATTACCATGGAAACTTTTGCTCCAATTGCTCAACTTAGGGCCATCAAAAACAGCAAGAGTTTTATGGAAATTTAATTTAAAATGGCTTAATATCAGCAAGATTTAATAATGAGGGAAAGTTTCACTCTTCATTTTATTCAGGATCACTTTTTTGTTCACTCCTTTCTAGACTTGTATTTATAACTTAAACCTAAAACTTTTAACTTTCTGAGATTTCGAATCAACCTGCATTAATTCTAACTTCACCTAGGTTGATTATATCTTTCACATATCGTTTATCTCACGACTATCTAACCACAACAATCATGCATGCAAAACTTACCTATAATTATTTGTGCTCTCTCCCTAATTAATTATCAAATCCTCAACCCTATCTTGCCTAAATAGAAAAATCAAACTTAAAGAATGCGGATAAATATGGTTGATCTCATGTAAAAATTTCATCGTACTATCTGACAGGAATTAAAAATAAACATTGAAGATCCTTCTCTATCTCCCATAGTAATAATGTCAATGTGTTATTTTTTATGGTTATGCCTTCTCTATCTTTGAAAATGCTACAAACATCTTTTCTATACACATATAACTATGAAGTTTTTAAAAAAACTATTATTCAAGTTCTCAAACTGTTTTGCAGGTTCGGCAGACAGAACAGTCAAATTCTGGGATTTAGAGTCCTTTGAACTGATTGGATCTGCTCGACGTGAGGTATTTTAACCAGCTGATCTTTGTTCTTGAGAAAATTATTATGTTCACATATTGTATGTTATGTCTTTTGCTTGTTCTACTCTTTTATTTCTCCACAGCACCTATAGACAAATTTGAAACTACTATTAGTACAACTTGAGTGCTAACTCGTACCATTCTTGACACTTCTTTTTAGTTTGTCACTTTACACTATCGTGATGGTCAAGAACATCACTCCATTTACTGAAATTGTCAGGGTTAAAGTTTTCCTTAATACATTTTGATACTACAATTCATTTTCTTAATTTTGAATATAATGGATGCCTAAAATGCTCTTACATTTTATGCAAAACAATAAATATTACGATGTATCAACGTTAATTGCCTTTGAAGCATACTAAACTGGCCACAAATTTATGTTGTGCTTTAACTGGCTTGTTTGGTTTTTCTTCTAATGGAAGCTTTTACATTTATTCTCCCAAATGCATTGCATTACAAGCATAAACAATAAACTTCATCAATAAGTATAAATTGCATTGTTTTTAATTTATATTACTTTTGTTTTTTGAAGGTACTTTTTACTTATCTGAAGTACATTATGTTACTTATTATTAGGCCACAGGTGTACGCTCAATGGCTTTTCATCCTGATGGAAGGACCCTATTTAGCGGACATGAAGATGGTTTGAAGGTAAAAAATTGTTGCAAAATAGTTATTATATTAATTCTATGGAATATATAATAAATATAGCAGACATGTATCAGGATAAAGATAAAGATGTCATTTGCAAAACTCATATATTGCAGGTGTTTTCATGGGAACCCATTATTTGTCATGACACTGTTGATATGGGATGGACAAAACTTGGCGATCTCTGCATTCACGATGGCAAACTTTTAGGGTGCTCATACTACCGAAACTCTGTTGGAGTTTGGGTGGCAGATATATCGGTGAGACCCTGTATCATTTAGATTTTTTTGACAGAACTCATTATCATTTAGATATGCTCTAGCTTTTAGTTTTTAACTTAAAGCATCATCTTTCTGTTATAATTATATATTTGGCATCCATATTATTCTGTAATGAAGAATGTTTTGAGATGCACATGCTCTTCTTTGTTATCCCTTATTCTGAGTGGTAGTTTCAATGTGTCAGCTTATTGAGCCGTACGGGGATGGCTCTGATCTGAAGAAAGATATAGGCACAGAGCAGAAATATAGTCTTAAGGAAAGTAAATTGGAAAAGGTAGAGGATGATGTAGGACCAACTGCTGGGTTTCGCAGCATATCTCCTGATGAGTCAAAAGAGATAAAGAATATATATATCGACTGTAAGCCACTTTTTTTTTTTCTTCATAAGTTGCTTTTGAAATTTGAAGTTCTGTATTAATTATCTGTGTTATTGCTGCATTTAGTGAGAGTATTATATCCCACTATATTCTTTCACTTAAAGGTATAAATTTCTCAATTGCCACGGTAAAAATAAATAATTTCTCAAATTGTCTTGTAAATTTCATTACTGAAACTGTTCTGCTAAATTTTGCAAGTCTCTAGCTTTCTTGAATGGTTTAGCTGTAAGCTGTATGTGCCACCTCTCATAATGTTGATTTAAGTTTGGTTTAAATTTGGATTTGTTGAAGTTCAATAGAGTCTGCTCCATGTAGTACGGATGAGGATTCTTAGAATTTGAGTCAAGTTTAACTCAACTTTACAAAACTGGCTTTTAGAGTGAGGGATATCTCCCACCGATAAATTCAATTTCGCTCCTTATCACATCCAATGTGGAACTCTTAATGCACACACCTCATGCCTGTGATTGATCATCTGGAGCGTGACCCGAGTAACCTGATCGTGGGATACCCAACTAATCTTGAATAGGCTCTTGTAACATCTTAAAATTTGGGTTGGGCCTAATTCAACCCCTAAAAACCAACTTGTAGAGTGAGAGATGTTTCCCACGTATAAAGTCATTTTCAGGCCTTATCTCAGTGTGGGACTCTTAAAACACCCCATCACGCCCGGGAGTGGACATCTGAAGCGTGACCCAAGTGGCTTGATAGTGGGTGGCCAAATAGATTTTGGATAGGCTCCGATCCCATATAAATTCATTTTCAGACCTTATCCAATACGGGATTCCTAACAAAGATGAATTGGTAGGATTCTACCATTACATCAATGGGTTGTTTTAAGGAACGATGTACAAACAATTTTCTTGAAGTGACTCAATCTGAAAACTTAAATTTACTTTCAAGCAAACTAATGAATTTCTTGACATGATGAATGCATTTCAAGGGGATACGTACATGTTTTTCTGGTGTCTGCATTTATAATTCTGATTACTTTGGTGATTGTGAATCTAATAAAATGTTTTTTATTTTTTGTTTATGTAAAAAGCTTCTGGTGGGAAGCCTGTTTCTTTACAGAGATCGGCATCTTATCATTCTGCAAATGTAGATCTCGCAGAGGACTCCAAGGAAATTTATGACTTGGAAACGTTGAAGCAGAATCCTGCAACGAAAGTTCATGTAAAATCAAATGAACAAGAAACTAGAAAACCTCCCATTGTGCCAAACATTCCTGATTCTAAGGACTCTGCTAAACCTGTAAAAGAGACCATCACTTTTTCAAAGACAAAACCCGGGATGTTACTTAAACCAGCTCATGTACGGAGAGCATCCACGGGCAGATTTGATGTTGATAAGTTTTCTGATGCGAATTCTAGAACTTTTTGTGATACTGCAATTAAATTAGACAGTGCAAAATTTCCTAAGTTTGAAAGTGGTATTGGATCTCAGAATGAAGTCAAAGAATCTTGTGAAGATAAACATCCTATCAAGAATGTCACAGACAAGTCGGACAAAACTGTATCTCCATACAAAATTTTCAACCTGGCAAAACGTAAGTTTTTCGTGTTAAACTACTTGGCAGATTAAAAATGCAAGTAACCACTGATTATATTTCCTTATCCTATTCTTCTTATCTCTTTTATCTAGTCTACATTTCCTCTTATAGAATGAGTTCTCTCTCAGTTATATCATGCGTAGATTGTTATTTGAAATCATTTCTCTCATAATAGCCAAGTTCTAATCATAATTTGTTTCTCATCCTTTCATTATAGTACCATATATTTACACTAAGACCTTGCTTGTGAAATCTTTCAACTTAAACGATGTTATCTAAGACTCTTAAAAAATAAGATCTTTTAGAGATGTGAACAAGTGTATATTCTGACAAGTATCTTGTTTGGATTTCGGTTCTGCTTTAGTAAACGAGCTGGACTGCCAATGCATTAGTTTATTCAATCAGTGATTTGTTGCGTCTTTGACTTTCTGATTTGTTCCAGGTGTTGAGTCTTCTACTTGCAATGAAGAAATTACTCCAGTTAAATATGTCAATGGAGGTTTGTTTTTTTTTTTAAACATGTAGTTTTGAAATGTAGAGAGCCGAGGAAAACTTAATTTTTTTATATTCTATTATCGCAGTTGCTGTTGTACGAGGAAGAACCCGTTCCCTGGTTGAGAGATTTGAAAGAAGAGAAAGAGTTGAAGTCAATGAAGATGAAATTAATCCACCCCTTCCCACAATAAATGAAGCAGGGGTAAATATTCATAATGAAGATCAAACTAATTCATACCCCACTTCGGTATTTGAGAGGAAAGAAATAATTCCCCGCAACGAAGATCAAACTATTGCAACTCCCTCTGTGGTATTTGAGAGGAAAGAAAAAATTCCCTGCAATGAAGATCAAACCAACGAATCCCCCTCCACGGCATTTGAGAGGAAAGAAAGAATTCCCCGCAATGAAGTTCAAACTAATGCATACCCCTCTATGGTATTTGAGAGGAAAGAAAAACTTCCCTGCGATGAAGATCAAACTAATGAATCTCCCTCCTCGGTGTTTGAGAGGAAAGAAAAAATTCCCCGCAATGAAGTTCAAACTAATGCCTCCCCCTCTACGGTGTTTGAGATGAAAGAAAGAATTCCCTGCAGTGAAGTTCAAACCAATGCACCCCCCTCCATGGTATTTGAGAGGAAAGAAAGAATTCCCCGTAGTGAAGTTCAAACAAATGCACCCTCGTCCACGGTGTTTGAGAGGAAGGAAAGAATTCCCCGTAGTGAAGTTCAAACAAATGCACCCCCGTCCACGGTGTTTGAGAGGAAAGAAAGAATCCCCCGTGATGAAGTTCAAACTAATGCATCCCCCTCTACGGTATTCGAGAGGAAAGAAAGAATTCCCCGCATTGAAGTTCAAACTAATGCATCCTCCTCTGTGGTGTTTGAGAGGAAAGAAAGAATTCTCCGCAATGAAGTTCAAGCTAATGCACTCCCCTCCTCGGTATTTGAGAGGAAAGAAAGAATTCCCCGTAGTGAAAGTCAAACTAATGCATCCCCCTCCA